>OIBR01000013.1_pt1 | contig 94345 bp, 102 predicted proteins | sample 1581101 | NCBI WGS metagenome assembly OIBR01 (sample SAMEA3882522, study PRJEB24775) | human gut metagenome | biome: human-associated habitat; feature: intestine environment; material: feces | place: Netherlands | collected 2009/2010
AGTGCATGAAAATTCTTATAAAAGCAAACTCTATGAATTAATCAGTGCTTCCCTAGTGTGTTAGTGAGCTGGTGGGCTGGTGGAGGGGCCAGCTCCAATCCCCAGTCCACTGTCACACTATCCCACTAGCTCACTAGCCCACTAGCCCACTAGCCCACTAATACACCATATGTGGTAAGATAGATGGAGAATACGAGGTGGTTATGATGGCTTACAGGGAAGCGGAGCTGCTTGCCATGGTGGAGAAGGATGCACTTCATCCGGATCTGCTTTTTACGAAGGATTATATAGAAAAGAATGGGGTTACTTCCGATACCGGAAAACGGTATGAGGAGGTGGTGCTGTCATGGCTTCTGGCCCATGGAGACAGTCTGGTGAAGACTGATGAAAACTGGTCCATGTACAGGACGGCAGTGAGAAGGGCGTCGGAGGAAGGGGGCCGGCTGATTGCATCCATTCTTGGACAGAAGGATTTTGCCCGGGGCGTGGCTCTTGATATATCCATCCATATCAAGGACAGTCAGGCGAGGGAATGGGGCCTGTTTTCGCTGGCTTCCATGGACCGGACGGGCCGGGTGCTGACGGTATATGATGTGAGACAGGAGGGGGAGGCGGAAATGCCCCTTCACCGGCTTCTTCGGGTGTGGTCATGGAAGGAGTCGGTGAACCGGCTCACCCTGGCTTCTGCTCTGGAAAGAAAGAGTCCCTTTGTGCTGAAGGCGGCGGTGCTTGTGACGGGTTCTTCCAATGAAAGGTATGGCAGTTCCCAGAGGCGGTCCATTTCCATGTCTCTTCAGCGGCTTTCTGTGCTGCTGGGGGTGTCTGAGCTCTATGCATTCCACGGTATCCATCTGGCTCCTGTGAATCCGGGGCTTCCGCTCTATGGCCAGTATTCGAAGGCGGAGCTCCTGTCTCTCATTGAGAAGGATAGTGCCCATCCGGAGTCTTTGTACCAGAAGGAATACATCAACTGTCGGGGCGTTACCTGGGATACGGAGGAGCCCTACTGCCAGGTTCTGGGGGACTGGCTTCTGAATCATCGGGATATCTGGATGACCCTTCCCCGGGGCATGTACCGCCGGGTAGAAGGGGCGCGGGCGGAAAAAATTCTGAAATCCGGTTTCTGGGACCAGGTGAGGAAGCAGAAGGTGCTGCCGCCCTTTGGACGGGTGCTTCCGGATGATCTGGTTTTCCTGGGAAGCCGTTTCCAGCAGGTGGGCCGTCCAGCCATGATGGTCCATGATATGTCCGGTGAAGGAAAGGATGCGGTGTCCCTGGTGCGGGTACTTGAAACGCCGGAGTCTTCCGATACCCTTCTGGGGACGGTGCTTCGGGCATTTACCCATCTGGTGGTGCTGGATGAGGAGAAGCTTTTGAAGGACATGAAGCTCCCCGAGGAATCCCATATAGAAAGCCGGATTCTGCTGGAAAGGGGAGAGGCCCAGACGGACAGTTTCCTTCGGGACCTGCCCTGCCTTTCCGAACTGATGAAGGCCATGGGAATCGCTCTGGTGATGGTGGAAAAGGGATATGAAGCGCTGTGGTAGGATTTCCTGCCTGAAAACAGTCTTTCTTTTGCCACCAGGAAGCAAATCATTTATAATAACAGATAAACCTTATCTGTTCGAACAGATTATATTTCCCGGGGACCGGGCTTCCTTGCCGAAGCAGCTCTCCGGCAAAGAAGGAGACGGCACATGGGATTTTTTGACAAGGGACATGAAAAAGAGAGCCCCATCGGTAATTTAAGGGCTCATATCGGTACGTTCATGTATTTCGTAAAGGTGGGTAAATCCAAATTCAAGCATAAGGGCAAAGTGGGTGAAATCTTTGCAGATATGGATAATACCCAGTATCTTTTCCAGCAGGCCACTTCCGGCACCATGTATGACATGAAGAAAAAGCTGGATTATACTCTCTGGGATGCAGCCACTCACAAATACACCGAGGATATCCAGAAGCTGAAGGATGAGCTCCTGAAGGCAGTGGATGAAGGGGAAGAAAGCGGCGAATTTGCAGAGGAAAAGAAAGAAAAGGAAATCGAGGCCGAAAAAGAGGAAGAAGAAAAGAAGGCTGACGCCGAAGAAGAACCGGGCAGCTGGAAGGCCCACATCAAGGGCCAGATGGAGGAAGCGGAGGAAAAAGCCCGGAAGGAAGCGGAAGAAAAGGAAAAAGAAATGGAAACGCCGGCAGTGGAAACGGAAGAGGAGTCTTTGACGGAGGAAGATTGCCGGGAGCTGTGGCGTATCATCCAGGGACTGGAAAGAGAGTATAAGGAAATGAACAGCATTGCCGATGACTGGTTTTCCGTCCACGGGAAAAAGACGGGATGCATGGCGGCGCTGGCGGCTATGACTCTCCTCCCTCTGGGGGCGGTGTACGGACTGTATCATCTATTATAGTGAGCTGGTGGGGCTGGTTCTGATGCCTGAAAGTTTAACAGTCTAACGGTCTGATAGCTTCTGCCCAACATAATTTTTACTTGTATTTACCCTCTTTTCTATGATATGATTATTTCAGAAAAATTGTTTCGGGGAGGTGACATCATGTCCAAACATATCGTTACAATCAATCAGTCTTCTCTGCAGGACTCCATTAAGTTTGAAGGCTGCAGTGAATGTCAGACTTCCTGCCAGTCTGCCTGCAAGACAAGCTGCACCATCGGCAACCTGATCTGCACGACTCAGGAAGAAGCCAAGGAAGCAAAGAGAGCCTGATTTTACGGCCCAGCCCCCGGCCCTAAGGCCGGGGGTTTTTCTATTTCTTCTTTGGAAGGTACAAGGATTGTAATTGGCGGCTCACGAAAGCCGCAATGAAAAGGAGATTATTCATGGATTATAATGTAAAGCCCATGATTCATCGTTTTCGTCAGAATGGCATGAACATTGTCATGGATGTCAACAGCGGCATCGTTCATGTGGTGGATGACGTAACATATAAAGTGCTGGAATTTTATAACGGGAAAAATCGGGACATGGTCCTGGCCAATCTGTCTTCTTCCTATGATGAGAAAGAACTGAATGAAGTGATGGATGACCTGGATGAACTGATTCGCAAGGAAGTCCTTTTTGCTCCCATGGATCCCAATTATAAAATGGCCATTGAGGACAGACCCATTATCAAGGCCCTGTGCCTGAATATTGCCCATGACTGCAATCTCCGCTGCAAGTACTGCTTCGCAGGCCAGGGGGGCTACGGCCAGTGGCGCATGCTCATGTCTTTTGATGTGGCAAGGCGGGGCGTGGATTTCCTCATTGCCCACAGCGGCCCCAGGGAACATTGCGAACTGGATTTCTTCGGCGGCGAACCGCTCATGAACTGGCATGTGGTACAGCAGACCATTGATTATGTACATAAGCAGGAAAAGAAGCACCACAAGAAAATCAAAATGTCCCTGACCACCAACGGCATGCTGCTGGATAAGGAGAAGGTGAAGTATCTCACCGATAACCATATCAGCCTGATTCTGTCCCTGGACGGCAGAAAGGAAATGCATGACCGCATGCGGCCTGATGTGAACGGAAATGGCACCTATGATCAGATCGTGAAGAATCTTCAGTACTGCGTGGCTCACCGCAACGGGGAAGAATACTATGTGCGCGGTACCTTCACCAGGTACAATCTGGATTTCACCACCGACGTGGAGGATATGCTGGACCATGGCTTCCCGGCAGTATCCATGGAACCGGTGGTAGGGGAGGATACGGAATCCTATTCCATTAAGGAAGAAGACCTGCCCCGGGTGAAGGAAGAGTATGACCGCCTGGCCCAGCTCTTCATCCGCCGGGAAGAGGAGGGACGTCCTTTCTTCTTCTTCCATTTCAATATGGATCTCTGGAAGGGCCCCTGTCTTCCCAAACGTCTCCGCGGCTGCGGCGCCGGCCATGAATACCTGGCTGTGGTGCCGAATGGCGACATTTATCCCTGCCACCAGTTTGTAGGCCGGGAAGGCTATGTGCTGGGCAATGTGTACGAAGGGCTGAAGAATATGAAGATGATGCACGATTTCCGCACCAACCATGTATTCACCAAGCCGGAATGTGTGGACTGCTGGGCAAAATTCTTCTGCTCCGGCGGCTGCCATGCCAATAATGAGGCCTTTGCCGGCGACATCCATAAGCCCTATCACATTACCTGCGAAATCCAGAAGAAACGCGTGGAATGCGCCATGATGATCCAGGCTTACAATCAGCTGAAAAAGCCAAGGGTCATGGCTCAGCCCGGATCTTTTGAAGCTAAAAGAGAAGCGCAGGAAAAACTGCAGTAACGAAAGAAAAAGACCGCCAAAAGCGCGGGAAAAAGGGGTTTCTGTTTGCACAGAGCCCCTTTTTAATTTATAATATTCTTAAGTGTAGGCAAAATTTGGCAGCTCCCTAGAGCTGAAAAGAAATTGATAACAGGTTCTGAAGATGGATTTTCGTCAAAGGAGGATTCACTGATGAAATTAAAAAGACTGGCAGTCTGTGCGCTGGCGGCATGCATGATCGGCACCGGCGCCATGATACATGTAGATGCATTCAGCCTGGGCAGCGTCCTTGGCGGTGTGGCAAAGGTGGGAGGCATAGGCTTCCTTGTTTCGAAATATGGAGAATCAATTAACAGCGCCATCAACTCGGTGATGATGAAGGAAGGAGCCGGCACAAACTACGCCACCAAGGTGGTGCCTATTGTGAGTATCGGCAACAGCGGCTATATTGGCGCTGCCCAGGTCATCGGCGATGCGGACCAGGTAGAGAAGGTAAAGGCTGTGGGTCAGCTGGAAGTCAGCTGGAACGACAAACTTTTCCGTATCAAAGGCCTGATTCCCATGGACAGTGTCAATCCAGCCTCCTTCAGCCGTGTGCAGGGAGTGGGCGTATCTGCAGTGATTGACGTACGAGTATAACGGAGGGTGATACTATGATAAAGAAAGCAATACTGGCAGCAGGAATTTCCCTTTTATGCCTGGCACCGGTTTATGCGGAAGAACCGGCTACCCTGACAGACCGGATTGACCGGGTGGACGAAGTCATTTACGGCAGTGCCCAGGACGGTTCCCTGATCAGCCGGGTGGACAATGCGGACAATCTGATTTATGGCACCGGAAATTCTTCAGCCAGCGGTCTGGACAACCGGATTACCAATCTGTACAACGATGTGGTGAAGAGTGATAACGATGCCCAGCCTTCCATTGCCACCAGAGTCAATGCCATGGAATATTATCTGACCGATGAAATCAAGTCCGATTCCCTGAAAACCAGAATCGGGGATCTGGAAACCAAGGTATACGGCGCAGAAAAGAAAGGCGCTCTGGACCAGCGGCTGGCCAATCTGGAAAAATCGGTCTACGGTGACCAGCATTATGAAATGAAAACGGTGGAGCTGCCGGCCAATACAGTATTCAAGATTTCCTTAAACGATGATGTAAGCAGCAAGACAAACCAGGTAGGCGATCCGGTAACCTTTACGGTACAGGAAGATGTAAGTGTGGGTAATGTGCTGGTCCTGCCCAAAGGGTCCCAGGGAAGCGGCGTGGTGACTAAGGTGAGCCGCCCGAAGAGCTTTGGCAGAAGTGGTGCGCTGGACGTATCTTTTGACCAGGTTTTCTCTGTAGATGATGAAGTCATTCCTACCGTACTGGGACCGGAAGCTAAGGAAAAGCTGAAAATGGAAGCCGCTGCCGTAGGCGCTTCCACCATCGGCGCCCTGGCCCTGGGCCCCATCGGTCTGGTGGGCGGGTTCTTCGTGAAGGGCAAGGATGTGAGCCTCCCGGCAGGAAGCACCCTTTACATTGAAACCCAGGAAGCCGTCACCACCAAGGGCCTGGAACTGACCAGCGGTGCGCCCAATGCGGTGATCCGGAAACGGGTGGTGCGGTCTGCAGCAGCCACTGAAGAAACGACGGCTGCCGCTTCGGACAATGAAGTCAAAGAGACCGCTTTACCGGCAGAAGCAGAGAAAAAGGCAGGAGCTGAAGTGAAGGAAAAGGCAGAAGCGAAGGCTGAGGAATCGGCCTCTGCCATGAATGAAAAGGCGAAGGCGGAATTGGAATCAGTACGGGAAAAAGATACGGAAAAGGATGCTGCCAAAGCAGCAGGTTCCAGTGAAGAGACGCCTTCTGTAGTGATCGTGAGAAATGATTAAATGAGGAAAATATACTTAAAACTGCTGGCCCCTCTCCTCTTCTCTTCTCTGCTGGCTATGCCTGCAGGAGCGGAGGAACCGGAGGGCTTGGGGGAAGATGCGGCGGAACCGGAAACTTCCTCTTCTGCATTGGTCTTTGATGCCAAAGGGGTAGCCCGGCCGGTCACCTCCTACGAGGCGGCCGAAGCAGCGGCATCCAGAGAAAAGCAGGATACAGCCAAAGCAAAAGACAAGGACAAAAATAAAAATAAGGATGGTCAGGAAGAAACAGCAGCAGACAGCGGGATTTCAGCGGAAAATCCCATGTATGTCACCGCTGACCGTATGCGCTATAACGATACCACCGGCGACGTGGATGCCATGGGCAGGGTGGTGATCCGGCACATGCTTGACACCTACCAGACAGAATATGTATATGGCAATTCCATTGCCCAGAAATATGTGATACCGGGAGAAGTGCACTGGGTCAATCCCACCACCCGGCTGAAAGCGGAAAGGGCCGATTATGACGGGGCTAAATCCATAGGCCGTTTTGAAAAAATGGACGGCTGGGAATCAGGAACCTATTATTTCAAAGGCGCCAGCGGCGTGTATGACCGCATCGCCAATAAACTGGTGGTGGAAAAAGGGTATTTTACCACGAAACATGCCGTAGCCAAAGTACCGGATTATCGGATTGAGGCGGATTCCATCGATATTTACCCCAATGACCATTATGTGGCTCACAATGTGAAGCTCATGGCGAAGAATACCACCCTCATTACTCTTTCCAGCTATACCGGTTCCCTCAAGCGTGATGACAGTGAAGTGAGTCTGTGGTCTCTGATTCCACGCCCTGTTTTTGACAGTGATAACGGCATGGGACTCCATAATGAAATCACGGTGCCCCTGGACCATAATCCGGACCTGGCCTTTTATATGAAGAACCGCTGGTACACCAAATCCGGCTACAAACCGGACATGGGCGTACGCTACCGCACCCCTTTGGGTACAGCCCGCCTGCGCTATGCAGAGGAGGAAAGCTCCACCAATGATGACGGCGGTATCTGGGTAAAGAAGAGACCGTCCCTGGAATTTGATACGAACCATTTCTACCTGGGTAAATCCCGTTTCTACGTAGGGGCCCATGGCGAATGGGGCTACTGGGACGAAGACCGGGGCGGCCGGGATGTGAAGGGCGCCTACAAGGGCTATGACCTCTATGTTTCCGGAAATCCATGGAAACTGGGCAAATTCATGAACTTCAGCTGGAAGGCGGGCTATGCCAAGGATTACTACAGTTATTCCAACAATATCCGCCGCAACAGCTATTACTCCCTGGGTCTTTCCGGCGGCTACGGTCCGCTGGCATCCTGGATCTACTATACGGACCGTGATCTGAAAGGCTACACTCCCTACTACTACGACAGCTACAGCAGTGAAAAACCGCTGAGCCTGGGATTCCGCTGGCAGGCCACCAGACTGGATGCCTTCAGCCTGGCCTGGACCATTGATACCGTGAACGGGCGTCTGGATCATCGGTACTGGACCTACTACAGGGATATGCATTCTTTCTATGCCTGGATCCGGTATGATGATATTGAAAAGGAAACCCGCTTCATGATTATGCCGAAGGACTTTAAGTTCTAAGGGACCATAGTGTTACTGGTGAGCTGGTGGATTCTTCTTTATAAGATGGTTCTGTCTCTTTGGGAAAGGAGGAATCCCTATGGCCATACAGCGCAGATGGATTCTTCCTTTAGGCGCCCTGGCGGCGGTGGGCCTTACCCTTTGGGGTCTCTACGGCGTGGGCACTGCAGGCACACTTCTTCCTGAGAAGAAGGCTGATGCCTCCCCGGTGGAAGTGCTTTCGGAAGAAGAGGATGGACTGTCCCTGAAATATGACGCAGCCCTCCATCGAAGGGGAAAGCCTCTGCAGGATCCCTTTCATGCCGATGCGCTGGTGCCTGTAGAAAAGGGAAAGACGCCGCCTCCGGCAGTGGAAGGGAGCACAGGAGCTCCTGCTGCAGAGGCGCCGGGGCTGAAGAAAAAAGAGACATCCTCCGCCTCGGGGCTTCCGGTGCTGAAAGGAGTCATGGCTTATGGCTCTCAGCGGAGGGCCCTTTTGGAAATGGACGGAACTTCCATAGTTGTAAAGGAAGGAGAGAGGGCAGGTCCATGGGACGTATCGGACATTCAGGACAGAAAAGTGACCCTTGTTTCCGGTGGAAACAGTCTTACCTTGACCGTACGTTAAGAGGGGGCAGCGTTCTTTTATGCTGCGCCCTTTTTACCTGTGTTCCCCTGGGTCTGGAGGCCAGGGAAGAGTCCTGGGACAGGCCTGTTCATGACATGGTGGCTGAGGAACTATCCGGCGGCATGCAGCCATCCCAAAGGGAAGAGGCACCTTCTGCCGTCATTACCAGTTCTCCCGTGAGGCGGGATTTCAGTCTCCATGTGGCTGGTGCTCCGGCCATGGAAGTCATCCGCACCCTGGCGGAAATGACAGGAAAGAACCTGGTCTTTTCAGGAGATCTGACAGAAACAGTGACAGCCAGCCTGGACCACGTGACCCCGGAAGAAGCACTTTCTTCCATTCTGGCCTCCTGTGGCCTTTCTTCCCGAACCGAAGGGTCCACCCTCATTGTCTTCAACAGCAGGCTGGAAAAGAATGCGGTGTCCGGCACCCGGGCGTTCCGCCTGTCCTATGCCAATGCAGAGGAAGTGGCCCGGGGACTGGAAAAGGTGATGGACAAGGGAAAGGTCACTTTCAGCCCTTCTGCAAATACGGTCATTGCCAGCGGTACGCCCCGGGAGCTCATGCAGGCGGAAAGCCTGGTGAAAGCGCTGGATGTGCCGGAAAAACAGGTGAAAGTGGAAGCGGAAGTGGTAGCCGTCAATAAAAGCTATGCCAAAGACCTGGGCATTGACTGGGATTTCAAAAGTCTTACAGGCAGTGCTTCCTATGACCGGGACAGCTGGAGCGAACAGCATTATGTCACCGATGACAGCGGCCATATTCTCTTTGACAGCGACGGCAATCCAAGGGTCCGGAATATAGAAAGAAACGGCTGGGATGTGACCATTCCCGATGGCTATGCCGGTATTTCCTATGGCCGGTCTCTTGCAGGCCATCCCTATACCTTTTTCTTTCAAGCCAAACTGAATGCCCTGGTAACCAGGGGGAAGGCCAAAGTACTGGCCCGGCCCAGCGTGGTGACCATGAACGGCAGGGAAGCGGAAATCCTCATAGGCAGCCGCATCCCGGTGATTGTGGAACATATGGAAAACGGGGTCAAAACCACGGCGACAGAATACAAAGATGCCGGCATCAAACTGACCTATACACCTATTATCAGCAGAAATGATGAAATCACTGCCGATGTCCATGCGGAAGTGGCCACGCCCTACCTGGTGCCGGAAATGAAGGCCTATCGCATTATTACCCGCTCCGCCAACACCATGGTGCGGCTGCAATCAGGCGACATGCTTACCATTGGCGGACTTATCGATAAAGAACAGGCCAGAACCATGAGAAAGGTGCCGATTCTGGGAGACATTCCCTTACTGGGAAGGCTCTTCCAGAGCCGCAGTACGTCTACGGAGGAATCGGAAATCGTTATCGTCATTAAGGCAGATATTGTGAAGTAAATAGAAGAGCTATAGTTTCTGATTGCCCGGGGTCTGAACTCTTTTAAACCTATGAATCCTTTTATATACAAGTGAGAAAGAAATGGCAGTTTTAAAAATCAGCGGATTATCAAAATCCTTTGGAATCAAAACAGTTTTTGAAAACGTTTCCTTTGAAGTAAGGAGCGGCGAACGAATCGGCCTTGTAGGTGCCAATGGCGCCGGCAAGACCACTCTTTTGAAGTGCATTATGGGCGCGGAGGAAGCGGACAAGGGCTCCGTGAAAGCCAGTGATGGCGCCATTATCGGCTACCTCCGCCAGGATTTCAACTACACCAGCCATACCATCCGGGAGGAAATGGAAGACGCCTGGAAGGATGTGCTCTATTACAAAGACCGGATGGAGACTTTGGCCAGGGAGCTGGAAAGCAGTAAAAGCGATGAGAAACTGGTGGAAGCCTATGGCCGGGCGGAAGCACGCTTTGAATTTCTGGGAGGCTACGACTATGAATCCACTACCCGGAAAATTCTGACAGGACTGGGCTTTTCCGATGATGACTGGGACCGGGATATCCATTCCTTCTCCGGCGGGCAGAAGGTCAGAATCAACCTGGCTGCTGCTTTTGTGCGTCATCCCGATTTCCTCCTTCTCGATGAACCGACGAACCATCTGGACATGGGCATGCTGGAATGGCTGGAGGAGTACCTTCGCTCCTACAAAGGCGGCATCCTCATGATTTCCCATGACCGCTATTTCCTGGACGGTGCAGCTACAGGAATCATTGATCTGGAAAATCACCATATCCGTTCCTTCCGCGGCGGCTATACCCGGTATATGGAAACAAAGGAAAACCAGGACCGGGCCTATGAGAAAGCCTATGAAAAACAGCAGGAACATATCAAGGAGACTGAGGAATACATCCGCCGCTACAAAGCAGGCATCAAAGCCAAGCAGGCCAGGGGGCGTCAGTCCCAGCTGAACCGGCTGGTGAGGCTGGAGAAACCGGTGCACCAGGCATCCCTTCGTTTCCATTTTGACCCGCCTCAGGAATGCGCAGATAAGGTGCTCGATGTGCTTCGGGTAGAAGGATCCTATGGCAGCCATATTCTTTTCAAGGATCTCACTATCCATATCAAAAAGGGAGAAACAGTGGGACTCATCGGCCCCAACGGCGCAGGCAAGACCACCATCCTGAAAATGATTACGGGAGAGAAGAAGCCTGATACCGGTTTTATCCAGCTGGGCAATAATGTGAAAATGGGTTACTATTCCCAGGAACAGGAACGACTCCATCCGAAGCTCACAGTGCTTGACGAAGTGCGGGATACATTCAACTTCGGTGAAAAAGAAGCCCGTAACATTCTGGGCATGTTCCTCTTCCGGGGAGATGACGTATTCAAGACGGTAGGCATGCTTTCCGGCGGCGAAAAAGCCCGCCTGTCCCTGCTCTGCCTCTTCCTGGAAAAACCGAATTTCCTCATTCTCGATGAACCGACGAACCATCTGGATATTCCTACCAGGGAAATCATGGAAGATGCCATCGAGGCCTTTGGCGGCACCTGCCTGGTGGTATCCCATGACCGCTATTTCCTGGATAAAGTGGCAGACCGGATTCTGGAGTTGGATCACGGAAAACTCACAGAATACCTGGGCAACTACAGCTACTACAAGGAAAAGAAACAGGACCTTGAGGCTTTTGAAAAGGACAGGAACGGTAAAGAGGAAGAAGAAGAGAAAGAGAAGGAAGAAAAGCCCCGGGAAAATGAGCACCAGGTGAAGACCGAGGTTTCCGCCGCCGATGTATCTAAATTAAGTCATGTGGAAATGGAAATCGGGCGGCTGGAAGCAACCATGAAAATGTACACGGTGCAGATGTCCATGAATCCTGAAAATTATGCAGAACTGGCCGATGAGTATGAGGAAGCGAAAAAGAAGCTGGACAAGCTGTACGCGAAGTGGGACGAACTGGCGGAAAAGACGGAGTCCTGAATGCTCACGGGTAAGGGCAGTCAAAAAAATCCTGAAAAGCAGAAGCTTTTCAGGATTTTTGATTGCCCTTTTATCCCACCAGATTCAGAAGGGCCAGCACAATGGTACCGGGGACTCCGAAGAGGGCTACCACAATGCCATGCATGGTGGTAAGGGTCATATGGGTGATTCCGATGGTATTCAGCAGCCAGAAGAGAAGACCGCCCATAATGATATTGCCGATGATTTTTTTCACAAACCGGGCAAAGAGGAAGAACGCTACAATGATGACGATGACACTGGTAATGCCATATCCGCCCAGGGCGCCTAAAGATTCAATCATGGTATCAGATTTCCTTTCTGTTTTCCACGGCTCCCGCCAGGGTGATGCCGTCAGTATAGCCTACGGCGCCGCCGGCAGGAATGCCCCGGCCGATGCGGGTGACTTTGATGCCCGACGGTTTAATGAGCCGGGAAAGATAGTAGGCCGTGGCTTCACCTTCCGTATCCGGATCCGTGGCAATGATGACTTCTTTCACATCGTTCTTCTCCAGCCGTTTCAGGAGTTCCTTGATTTTCAGCTGCTCAGGACCTATGCCGTCCAGAGGAGAGAGAACGCCGTGAAGAACATGGTACAGGCCGTGGTATTCCTGACTCTGCTCCATGGCGGTCACATCCTGGGGCTGTTCTACCACGCAGATGATGGAATGGTCACGGCGGTCATCACTGCAGATGTCGCAGGGGTCCGAGGTGGCCAGATTGCAGCAGGTAGAGCAGTAGCATACCCGGCTCCTGGCATGGCGGATGGTATCCAGAAATAGATCCACTTCCTCCTGGGGACGTTCCAGCATGAAGTAAGCCAGACGGCGGGCGCTTTTTACGCCGATGCCGGGAAGCTTTCTGAACTGCAGGGCTACTTCTTCCAGATCTTTATTCATCAGAACATGCCGCCGGGAAGGCCCAGGCCTCCGGTAACCTGGCTCATGCTCTTCTGTACCATTTCATCGGCTTTCTTGCCGGCTTCGTTGACAGCGGTGGTGATGAGGTCTTCCAGCATTTCCGGATCTTCCGGATCGATGGCATCTTTAGCGATTTTCAGTGCGGTAATCTGCTTTTCACCGTTCATGGTAAGGGAAACGGCGCCGCCGCCTACGGATACGTCAACGGTCTGTTTCTTCAGTTCTTCCTGCTTCTTCTGCAGTTCTTCCTGCATTTTCTTCGCTTTTTTCAGCATGTTCTGCATCTGTGCTTTATTTCCAAACATAATGAATCCTCCTTAAGGTAATATTGAATCAATTTTCTGTTTCATGATTCAGTCTTTTCATATATATCACAGTCTGCCATGATTTTCAAGGCTTCATTTAAAGACGGATTCTTCAAGTCCTTCTCCGGAATACGGTCTCTGGAAACAGGGCGGTAGTCCTGCATCGGCTTTTCTGCCATCTCAGTGGAAGGAGAGGAGGGGGATGCCTTTGGGGCAGACTGGAGCAGAGTAAAGGCCGCTGCTTCTTCCTCACCGCCCTTCAGCACTGTATGCATCTGGATGGGAGAACCGGTGACTTTAGCAAAGGCTTCGGCGGCTACCTTCTGGTAGGACTTATTATTTCCTGCAGCCACCAGAAACTGCTGGGGCGCAGACACGATGGCCCTGGTATGGGTGCAGTAAATGAGGGTGCTCTTCCGAAGGCAGGTGAAGACATCGATACGGCGGATGGACATGAAATAGGACAGTACCTTCTGCCAGATGGCAGGGTAGGTCTTGGGGTCTATGAGAGAAGCATCAGGTTGGGACGATGAATCTGCTGCCGGCTGGCCTGGCATGTTTTCAGCCGGTCCGGCTGCCGGCATGGGGGCAGGGGCTCGGGGCGTTTCCCTGACCGGCGGCCTATCCTTTCTCTGCACTGCCGGCCTTGGGGTCATATCTGAGGGAGCGGGGGGCTCCGGAGCAGAAAAAGCAGCCGACCCGGCAGGTATGGGCGATGCGGGAACCGGGGCAGGAGAAGAAGGTGCGGCAGGGTAGGAAGGAGCGGGCGCAGGAATCGGGGACGGTGATGGAGATGGCGGGATGGACAGGGCGCCGCGCTTCAGGCGCGACACCTCTTCTTCCAGCTGGGCTACCCGCTGGGCCAGGGAATCCAGGGATTTAGACCCTTTCATGCGGCAGAGATGGAGAAGGCCCATTTCTGCGCTGAGCCTTGGTGATGAACTTCGTTTCGTTTCATGGAGGGCTTCGTGGAGATAGTCAAAGAGGGAGTCCAGGTAAGGTGCAGGAAGGCGGGACGCATCGGAACGAAGCGTTTCCACCTGGCTTCCGTACTGGGAAAATTCCGGTGCCTTTGGATTGACCTTGCAGATCATCAGGTTTCTGAAATGTTCCAGAAGGTCACGAAGAATGGAGGCCGGTTCTTTTCCGCCCTGCAGGATCCGGTAAAAGAGGGACAGGGCGGAAGAGCTGTCACCGTTAAAGATATGATGGGAAAGATCCAGAATCCTATCCTTTCCTGTGAGGCCCAGAAGGTCATACACCGCCGGCGCGTCAAGAACTTTGGATTCCGAGGCCGAGGAGCACTGGTCCAGCAGGGACAGGGCATCGCGAAGACCGCCGTCTGCCCGGACTGCAATGAGGTCTGCCGCCTCTTCTGTCAGGGGAAGATGACTTTCTTTGGCAATATAGAGAAGATGGTTTTTGATATCCTCCACGGAAATCCGGTGGAATTCATACCGCTGGCATCTGGAAAGAATGGTGAGAGGAATTTTTTCCGGTTCCGTGGTGGCCAGAATAAAGAGCACATGGGACGGCGGTTCCTCCAGCGTTTTCAGGAGGGCATTGAAGGCTTCCTTGGTGAGCATGTGTACTTCATCGATAATGTATACCTTCTTCCGGCTCACTGCCGGCAGGGTGCGCACCGATTCCCGAAGGGCCCGGATTTCCTCAATGCCGCGGTTGGAAGCGGCATCGATTTCATAGACGTCCAGGCTGGAGCCTGCATTGATTTCCCGGCAGCTCTGGCATTCATTGCAGGGATTCACGCCGTTTGGATGAAGGCAGTTCACCGCTTTGGCCAGAATTTTGGCCATACTGGTCTTTCCTGTACCCCGGGGGCCGGAAAAAAGATAAGCATGAGCCAGACGGTCCTGCTCGATGGCCCGCTGGAGCGGTATGGAAATATGCTTCTGCCCCACCACCTCCGTAAACGTGCGGGGCCTCCATTTTCGATATAATGCTAAATAAGCCATAAATAACCTCCCGGCAGGAAAGATGAAAAAGGATTTGTAAGGATTCCGTAACTGAATCCTTACCTTATTAATTATTATTACTATTATACAATACAGCAGGGAAAACCAGACATAAAAAAAGCCTTGCAGTCCTCATTTATGACAGCCTCCAGGATGCACCGTGTCACATGAAAAGGGCCACTTACGGCTGCTTCCTCTCGGACCTGACCGGGTTCATGGGATTTCATTGCACGGGGCCCGGAGACTGCCATAAATCAGTACTGCAGAGCCACGTACTATATTATACAGCATTATGGGGAAAATGCAATATGTGAAATAGTGGGCTGGTGAGTTAGTGGACTAGTAGACTAGTGGTCCCCAGCCCCAATCCTCACCAGCTCACCAGCTCCCTAGCCCACTAGTCCACTAGTTCACTAATTTATCACTACGAACATTTTACAAACGGGGAAAGTATTGTATAATAATAAAAATTATTGCAATTTGACGATATGGGAAATTGTCAAAAGAGAGAGGATGATTTATATGTCTCAAACAGTATGGTCCCTGGTGCCTCCTGTAGTTACCATTATTCTGGCACTGGTCACCAAGGAAGTGTACATGTCTCTTGCCATAGGTATCTTTATCGGTGCCTTCATGTTTGCAGGATTCAGTATACTGGGTGCTATCGACACCATGTTCCACATTATGTCGGACAAGGTGGGAAGCAATGTGTATATCCTTGTATTCCTTGTCCTTCTGGGGATTATGGTGGCGGCCATCCAGAAGTCCGGTGCTTCTCAGGCTTACGGTGATTATGCAGCCCGCACCATTAAAGGAAAGAAGAGCGCTCTTTTCGTAACCATGGCTCTTGGTATCCTGATTTTCATTGATGATTACTTCAACTGTCTCACCGTGGGTACCGTGATGCGCCCTGTGACAGACCGGTTTAAGATTACCCGTGCGAAACTGGCCTATATTATTGATGCCACCGCAGCACCGGTATGTATCATTGCTCCGGTTTCCAGCTGGGCTGCTGCTGTTACCTCCTCTCTTCCGGAGGGCAGTTCCATTGATGGTTTTGCTCTTTTCCTGGAAACCATTCCTTTGAACCTTTACGCTTGGCTCACCCTGATTTTTATGATTATCCTCATCGCTTCAGGCCGTGATTTTTCCCGTATGGCCAGGTATGAAAAGCAGAGCGGCGGCACCCTGGTGATTCCTGCGGAATATGCCGATGATGAAGGCAGTGCGCCTGTGGGAAATGGGAAAATCATCGATCTCATCCTTCCGCTGGTGGTCCTTATCGGCGGCTGCGTGTTCGGCATGCTTTATACCGGCGGCATTCTGGAAGGAAAGGGCGTGGCAGAAGCCTTTGCGAACTGCGAATCTGCCAGAGGTCTCGTTATCGGTTCTTTCATTGCTCTGGTATTTACCTTTGTATTGTACATTCCCAGAAAGGTTTTAGACTTCAGCACTTTCTGCAGCTGCTTTGTAGAAGGTTTCAAACAGATGACTTCTGCCATTATGATCCTGTCCCTGGCCTGGACCTTGTCCGGCATTGTAGGTAAGGATTACCTGAACATCGGCGGCTATGTAGGAAGCGTGGTTGCTGATAACGCCACCATTGCCATTCTGCTGCCGGCCCTGTTTTTCCTGGTGGCCATTGGCCTTGCTTTTGCTACCGGTACTTCCTGGGGCACCTTCGGTATCCTCATTCCTATCGTACTGGCTATCGTGTCCAATGATACCCATCTTATGATTATGACGGTGGCTGCCGTGCTGGCCGGTTCTGTAGGCGGCGACCATGTATCGCCTATTTCCGATACCACCATTTTGGCCTCGGCCGGGGCCCAGTGCCATCACATAGACCATGTGTCTACCCAGATTCCCTATGTTCTCGTGGTGGCTGTGAGCTGCGTGGCCGGCTATCTGGTGGACGGCATTACAGGAAACGGTATTCTCGGAGACCTGACAGGTCTGGTATGCATGCTCCTCATTATGGGCTTTTTCCTGAAATTTAAATCTACTAAAAACGCCGACTGACAGGCAACAAAAAAGCATCGTTGATGTTCTCATCAATGATGCTTTTTTATTGCCACGAATCAGCGATTCTTTATTTTATATACAAGACTGACCAGGGTGAGGATGGCGGTAAAGGCGGTAATGGTCATGGACCAGGCAATGCCTATGTGCATGTAGCCTGCAAGGGAGAAGTCCCAGGAAAAGTACATGATGGTGATGATGGCAGCTGCTATGCAGGCAATGGCCAGCATGGCGGGCTTTTCCCGGTACGTGACCAGAAAGAAAATGGCGGAAAGGTATCCGGCAGCTCCGGCGGCAGACAGGACATTGTCATGGTAGAGGACCAGGGATACGATGGACAGGATAAAAGCGTATTTCATGGGAACTCCTTTATTTTACAAGTTTCTGAAAATCGGCATCGCCATGGAGCCACTGGAAGTGGTCCTGGGCGGCAGCCTGGGGCTTTACGTTCTTCGGGTCCAGATCCACCGCTTTTTTCAGATATTCCAAAGCCTTTGCCTTGTCCCTTTTATCAGCGTAGTTGGTGGCAATGCCGTAGTAGGACCAGGTGTTATGGGGATCCTTATCCAGCACCTTCTGGAAGAAGCGGATGGATTCATCGTAGTGTTTCCCCAGTTTCTGGGCCATGGCCATATCGAAATAAGCCTGTACGTAATCCGGGTTGATGGAGAGGGATTTTTGGATGGTCCCAATGCCTTCTTCCGGTGATATATCAAAGGCCTGGATAATGCCTTTCAGAGAAAGGGCTTTGTAATTTTCGCCGTCTTTCTCCAGAGCCTGATTGGCAAGTTCCAGGGCATGGAGATGATCTCCTTTTCCGTAGGCAGTAACTGCTTTCCGGTAAATCTGCTGCGATTCTTCGTTAATCTGGTGGACCGCAGGGACAGAAGAAGAAGCGGCGGGAGAGGGGGAGGGAGCCTTTGGCGTGCCGCATCCGCCGGCGGAAAGGGCAGCTGTCACCATAAGGGTGGCCAGAATAATGGATTTCATAGAAACTCCTTTATTTATTATGAAAATGGAAATGAAACCAGTATAATGAATGTATAAGACCGGGGAATTTCCTGCCGGTTCCTACTATTATAGCAGAAAAAGAAGGAGGATTATCATGAGTTCCTACGCATTCATTACAGGCGCCACCAGTGGTATCGGCCTTGCCAGTGCCAAAGCGCTGGCCGCCAAGGGGTATGGACTGGCTCTGGCTGCCAGAAATAAAGAAAAGCTGGAAGAGGTAAAAAAAGAAATCGAAGGGGCCATGGCTGTGCCGGTTGCCTGCTTTGAGCTGGATGTGAGGGATGCCGATGCCATCCGGAAAGTATCCTCCCGCTGCCTTAGCGAACTGGGAGCACCCCGCATTCTTCTGAATGATGCCGGCCTGGCCAGGGGACTGGAACCTTACGGGGAGACAAAGGAAGAAGATATTCTTCAGATGATTGATACCAATATCAAAGGCCTCTTCCTGGTGACCCATGCCTTCCTGCCGGCTATGCTGGAAAAGAATGAGGGCCATATTATCAACCTGGGCTCCACTGCCGGCCTCTATGCCTATGCAGGGGCAGCAGTGTACTGCGCCACTAAGGCAGCGGTGAAAACGTTCAGCGACGGTGTCCGCATCGATGTCATAGACAGTGATATCAAGGTGACCACCATCCAGCCGGGCATTGTGGAGACTCCTTTCAGTGAAGTCCGTTTCCATGGCGATAAGGAAAGGGCAGCCCGGGTATATGAAGGCGTAGATGCGCTGCAGGCAGAAGATATTGCCAATATCATTGCCTTCGTGGCAGATCAGCCCAAACGGGTGCAGATCAGTGATGTGGTGATCATGGCCAACCAGCAGGCTACGGGATTCATGGTAAGCAAGAAGAAATAAGTTTTCTGCCGAGATGAATAATCTCCGTGTCATAACGGATGGGAAACTTTCCGCAAACAGTTTCCTGTCGCGATGAAGCATAATGGTTCCACGCCGAGTAGGAAACCCTTTGCAAACAGTTTCCTGCCGGTGTGAAAAAACATAGTGCCATGTCGTACAGGAAACTTTTCGCCAATAGTTTCCTGTCGGTAAGAAACACCAAAGCGTCAAGCCGGACTGGAAACTTTCAAAAAACATTTGCTTTTTCCCATCGGCTCTTGTATAATAAATAAGCTTGTTATTTTACAAGTAACTTCCTGGCCCGCAGCGAGTGCGGGACATAGGTCCGAAAAGGAGGCGAATTTCGTGAAAAAGTATGAAGTTATGTTCATTGTGAATGCAGCTAATGATGAAGTTATCAAAGCTGCTGTCAAACTGGTACAGGACACCATTACCAGAATCGGTGGTACCATTGACAATACTGATGAATGGGGCAAACGTCATCTTGCGTACGAAGTCAAGCATCAGAGTGAAGGATACTACGTAGTAGTTGATTTCCAGGCTGACCCGGCGCAGATTAAAGAACTTGACCGCGTTATCAAGATTCATGAAGAAATTATCCGTCATATCATTGTAAAACAGGATGACTAAGAGGTAGCACAATGAATTCAGTTCAAATCTTGGGAAATCTTGGACGGGATCCGGTGATTCGTGCAACGAAGACCGGCCGTTCCGTAGCATCGTTTTCTGTAGCAGTAAGCCGTACCTATACAACCCCCCAGGGTGAACAGCGGGAGCTTACAGACTGGATTAATGTTGTTGCCTGGGGTCCCCTGGCAGAAGCTGTTGGAAATCAGCTGAAAAAAGGCACCCGTGTATTTGTGGAAGGACGGATTTCCAGTCGTTCCTATGATGCTCAGGATGGCACAAAGAGATATGTAACAGAAGTTGTGGCCAATACCATTGCCATTCCAATCGGCACTCCGCGCAATTCTTCCTACGGTCCGCAGCAGGGAGGTTCCTTTGGCGGCGGCTTCGGTGGAAATAATGGCGGTTTCGGTGGAAACGGTTATAACGGCGGAAATGGCGGTTATAACAACAATCCAGCCGGACAGGGAGGCCAGCCGGGAGGAAATTTTGGACAGTTCGGTACGTCGTCCAAAGATGAAGATATTCCGTTCTGATATGCATTGATTTTGGAGGATATAGAAAAGCATGATTAGAAGAGATAGAGTAAGAAGACCGAGAAGAAAGGTCTGCCAGTGCTGCGTAGATCACGTAGACACCATTGATTATAAGAACGTTGCTGCACTGCGTCGTTTCGTTTCCGAAAGAGGCAAGATTCTGCCCCGTCGTGTAACCGGAACATGCGCAAAGCATCAGCGCAAAATCAATCTCGCTATTAAGAGAGCAAGAGCTATTGCTCTGCTTCCTTTCAGCGCTGACTGATGACCGTCAAAGGTCCCCGCTCAGGCGGGGGCTTTTTTGTTTCCCATTGACAAGTCAACCTTTCATGGATATACTGAAATATATTCATAAAGTGCAACGAAGCTCTTGTTTTCCCCAGGGGATAACAGGAGCTTTTTTGCTTAGGGGAAGTGCCTCTTTCATGAATGGAGACGATGCCCGTTGTTTCCGCATGAATGGTGCTTCATTTTTTATATTTGGGGGTGGCTTATGAATCAGTCAGAAGGATTTGGAAAGAAATATGGCCTGTTCCTGGCATTGGCTGCCATGGCACTGGTGTACCTCTTCCCGACTCCTGTAGATCTGCCTACCCAGGGACACCGGCTCATCGGTATCCTTGTGTTTGCAGTCATTATCTGGATGACCGAAGGAGTTTCCTATCCGGTCAGTGCGTTTGTTATTGTGGTGTTTATGGCATTTTCTCTGGGCATGGCGCCTAATCCCGCCAAACCGGAGACTCTTCTTGGCACCGGGAAAGCCCTGCAGATGGGGCTTTCCGGATTTTCCACTTCAGCCTGGGCTCTGGTGGCAGGTGCCATGTTCCTGTCGGCAGGCATGATGATTACGGGTCTGGATAAGCGTATCGCCCTGGTGGTCATGTCCCATATCGGCGTGAAATCCAGTCATCTGGTAATTGGCGTCATTTTCGTGGGATTCCTGCTTTCCTTCTTCGTTCCCTCCACTACGGCCCGCGTATCCTGTATGGTGCCTATCGTGGTGGGCATTATCCGAGCCTTCGGACTCCAGAAGGGCTCCACCTTTGCTGCTGTGCTCATGATGGCAGTGGCCCAGGCCGATTCCCTCTGGAATATCGGTATCAAGACCGCAGCTGCCCAGAACATGGTAGCCATCGGATTTATCCAGCAGGTACTGGGCAAGGATATCAGCTGGCTGGAATGGTTTATCGCTGCTGCTCCCTATGCAGCCATTATGTCGGTGGTGCTTTATTTCCTCCTCATCCATGTCATGCCTCCTGAAGTGAAGGAAATGCCTGGCGGCAGGGAAGCATTGGAAAAAATGCTGAAGGACCTGGGGCCTGTTTCCCGGGATGAAAAGAAACTGCTTTTGATTTCGGTGCTGCTCCTTTTCTTCTGGGTAACGGAGAAGAAACTTCATCCCTTTGATACTACCACCGTCACCATTACCGGCATTATGCTCATGATGCTTCCGAAAGTGGGATTTATGACCTGGAAACAGGCAGTCCCCCATATCAACTGGGGAACCGTCACCCTTTTCGGCGTAGGCATCAGTCTGGGCACGGCCCTTCTGAAATCAGGGGCTGCCATCTGGCTGGCCAATCATTTCGTGGCCCTCTTCGGCATGGAAACCATGTCTCCTCTTGTAGTCATTGCGGTGCTGGCCTTCTTCCTAACCATTATCCATCTGGGCTTTGCCAGTGCCACAGGGCTGGCATCGGCCATGATTCCGATTGTCATTGCAGTTCTTCAGAGCGTGAAGACGCCGGGCATTGATGTGCTGGGCATGACCATGATTCTTCAGTATACCATCTGCTTTGGCTACATTCTGCCGGTGAATGCCCCGCAGAATATGATCGCCTACAGCACTGGATACATTACATCCAAGGATTTCCTCATTACCGGCATTCCTTTCACCGTGCTGGCTTATGCCATGATTCTTGTATTCTCTGCCACTTATTGGCACTGGCTGGGTTACGTGGGGTGAGGGAGACGATAGATGGTAGAGGTCAGACATCAGACTGTGTTATGTGCTAACCTTACCGCCCCATCGTCATTCTGAGCGAAGCGAAGAATCTTGGTTCCCGCTAACATTGACTTCGACTGGTTCACTAGTCCACTAGTCCACTGGTCTACTAGCTCACTAGTTCACTAGTCCACCAGCTCACTAAAAAGCACTTCCTTCGGGAGGTGCTTTTTGGCATGGAAAAATGGAAAAGAAGGGGAGAAAGTCTTGACAGGGAGGGACATGAATGATATTCTAATAACGTAAGTTAGCACTCGAGACCAATGAGTGCTAATAACAAGGTGATAATGATGGCAGCACGCAGAACAAACAAGAATGAACCCCGCGTTGGGGCCAATGAACTGAATGAAAGAAAAAGAAAAGTACTGTGGGCCGTTGTACAGGATTATGCGGATACCGCTGAACCGGTAGGCTCCAGGACCATTGCGAAGAAGTACAACCTGGGCGTCAGCAGCGCCACCATCCGCAATGAAATGCAGGACCTGGAGGATGAAGGATATCTGGAACAGCCCCATACTTCGGCAGGACGTATCCCTTCCATCAAGGGATATCGTTTTTACGTGGACTGGCTCATGCAGCCGGCTCCCGTTTCCAGTGAAGAAAAATCCATGATTGACAGCATGCTCCTGGATCATGTGACCAAGGTGGATGAGATTTTCCGCAACATGGCAAAGGCGGTATCATCGCTCACCCATAACCTGTCTGTGGCAACGTCAGCGGGAATCAAGAAGAAATTCAACTATATCCGATTCCTTCCCCTGGATGGAGAAAGAGCCATTCTGCTGGTCGTTACAGACCGGGGGGATGTGTCCAATGCAGTGGTGGAAATCCCAAAGGGAAGTACCTTTGATGAAATGCAGCTGCTGGCAGACAGGATGAACCATTTCCTCCACGGCCGTGATATTGACAGCATGGATGAGAAAGAGATCCTTACCTTCCAGAAAGATATAGAAAAGAATCTCAGCCCCTATGTGAATGTGTTCAAAACACTGCAGCGGGTATTGACCCCGCAGCAGGAAGTCTATTCCGGCGGTGCATCCCAGCTGATTGAGCAGCCGGAATTCAAGAATGTGGAGAAAATGCAGGATATCCTGAACCTTTTGGAACAGCGGGACATGCTGGAAAGCATGCTTCTGTCCAGTTCGGATCAGCCCATTGCAGTCCATATCGGCACGGAGAACCCCATGAAATCCCTTTCGGACCTGTCCATTGTGAGAGCCCAGTTTTCCTCGGGCGGCAGGGTCATCGGATCGGTGGCAGTGCTGGGACCTACCCGGATGCAGTACAGCAAGATTATCGGTATGATGCGGTTTATGCAGGATAGACTGGATCAGCTTTTGAAGAATAAAGAATGAGACAAGGAGGCTCCCGTATGAAAGATGAAGAAGTCAAAGTGAAAGTGAATGCGGAAGAACCAAAATCTGAAAAGAGCGCAGACAGAAAAGACGCGGAAAAGGCTAAAAAGCCTACGGCCAAAGAACTGGAGCAGCAGGTGATTTTCCTCACAAAACAGGCCGCCGATGCCCAGAAAAAAGCAAGGGAAGCGGAAGACAAGGCAAAGTCCGAGGAAGTCAAGCTGCAGACCGCCCTGTCCCAGTACGTACGGCTGCAGGCGGATTTCGACAATTTCCGCCGCCGCACGAAAGACAACGAAGCCAAAGCGGCAGACACCTACAAGGCGGAAACGCTGAAATCCTTCCTTCCGGTACTGGACAACTTTGAACTGGCCCTTTCCCATATGAAAAAAGATGGTTCCGGGGAAGCCTATCTGAAGGGATTTGAACTTCTCCAGAAACAGATGGTCAAAATTATGAATGACTTTGGCGTCAAGGAAATTGAAGCCAAAGGAAAACCTTTTGATCCCCATTTCCATGAGGCCGTCATGATGGTTGCATCCGATGAAATGGATGATGAAACCATTGCCCTGGTTTTCCAGAAGGGCTATCTCTATAAAGATACCGTTTTAAGGCCTGCCAAGGTACAGGTTGTGAAAAACAGCTGACATTGGCAGTTACATAGAATTTTCTGTTTTCCATTAGAAATATACGCATGAAAGGAGACATTTTAAATGTCAAAAGTAATTGGTATTGATTTAGGTACGACAAACTCCGTTGTTGCAGTGATGGAAGGCGGCGAGCCTGTCGTTATTCCTAACGCTGAAGGCTCTCGTCTGACTCCTTCTGTGGTAGGTTTCTCCAAGAACGGGGAACGCCTGGTAGGCCAGCTGGCTAAAAGACAGGCTGTGTCCAACCCGGACCGCACCGTGGTTTCCATTAAACGTCACATGGGCAGCGACTACAAAGTCACCATTGACGGCAAATCCTACACACCCCAGGAAATTTCCGCTATGATTCTGCAGAAGCTGAAGGTGGATGCAGAAGCATATCTGGGCGAAAAAGTCACAGAAGCTGTTATTACCTGCCCGGCATACTTCACCGACAGCCAGCGCCAGGCTACCAAGGATGCCGGCGCCATTGCAGGCCTCAAGGTTCTGCGTATCATCAACGAACCGACCGCATCTGCCCTGGCTTACGGCCTTGATAAGATTAAAGACGGCAAAGAACATCGTTTTCTGGTCTATGATCTGGGCGGCGGCACTTTCGATGTGTCCATCCTTGATCTGGCAGACGGCGTATTTGAAGTCGAAGCTTCCAGCGGCAACGGCCATCTGGGCGGCGATGATTTCGATGCCCGCGTGATGGACTGGATTGCAGATACCTTCAAGAACCAGAACGGCTTTGAACTGAAACGGGATCCCATGACTAACCAGAGACTGAAAGAAGCTGCTGAAAAGGCAAAGATCGAACTGTCCTCTGTTATGTCCACCGACATCAACCTGCCCTTCATTACCATTGATTCCAATGGCCAGCCGGTCCACTTCGATGCTACTCTGACCCGTGCCGTATTCGACCAGATTACGGAAGATCTGGTACAGGCTACCGTAGAACCGATGGAAAGAGCCATGAAGGATGCCAACCTCACCATTGACGACATTGATAAGATCCTTCTGGTAGGCGGTTCTTCCCGTATTCCGGCCGTACAGACCCTGATTCGCAACAAATTCCATAAAGAACCATCCAAGGGTGTAAACCCCGATGAATCCGTAGCAGTCGGTGCTGCTATTCAGGCCGGTGTTCTCAAAGGCGAAGTCAAAGACGTACTGCTTCTCGATGTGACTCCGCTGTCCCTGGGCATTGAAACCCTGGGCGGTGTATTCACCACTATGATTAAGAGAAATACCACCATTCCTACATCCAAGACCCAGGTATTCTCCACCGCTGTCGATAACCAGCCTTCCGTTGATATCCATGTCCTCCAGGGTGAACGTCCCATGGCTGCCGATAACAAGACACTGGGCCGCTTCGAACTGAGCGATATTCCGCCGGCTCCGCGGGGAGTTCCTCAGATTCAGGTCACCTTCGATATCGATGCCAACGGCATTGTTCATGTTTCCGCCAAAGATCTGGGCACCGGCAAGGAACAGAAGATTGATATTACCTCTTCCTCCGGCCTCTCTGATGAAGAAATCAAGAGAATGCAGGATGATGCCAAAGCCCATGAAGCAGAAGACAAGAAACGCAAAGAAGCCATTACTGCCAAGAATAATGCAGAAGCCCTCATTTACCAGGCTGAAAAGACAGTGAAGGAACTGGGAGACAAAGCAGACCAGGGCAAAGTAAAAGAAGTCAATGATGCCATTGCCAAACTGAAAGAAACCCTGAAAGGCGACGACACCGAAAAGATTAAAGCCGATGCAGAAGCTCTCACCAAACCGCTCCATGAACTGACTGAAAAACTGTACCAGCAGGCACAGCAGGCTCAGCAGGCACAGCAGCAGGCCCAGAATGCCGGCGCTCAGCAGGGACCCCAGGCCGGAGCTAAAAAAGACAAGGACAATGTAGTAGACGCAGACTATAAAGTTGTCAATGATGACGATAAGAAATAAGGAATAGTGTGATTTCTTTATGGCAGACAGCAAGGATTATTATGACATCCTTGGCGTAAGTAAAAACGCCACCGATGATGAAATCAAAAAAGCATACAGAAGACTTGCCCGCAAATACCATCCGGATCTGAACAAGGACAATCCCAAAGCGGCAGAGGAAAAATTCAAGGAGGTCAATGAAGCCTACCATGTGCTTTCCGATGCCGACAAGAGAGCCCAGTATGATCAGCTCGGCCATGATGCCTTTCAGCAGGCCTCCCGCGGCGGCGCCGGCGCCGGAGGCTTCGGCGGATTCGGCCAGGGCGGATTCAACGGTCAGGGCTTCGACTTCGGCGGCTTCGATATGGGTGACATTTTCGACATGTTCACCGGCGGCAGCCGTCGGAGAAACAATGGCCCCGAGCAGGGGGCGGACCTCCGCTACGATATGACCATTACCCTTCGGGAAGCCTTCACCGGTGTGAAGAAGAAATTCTCCGTCACCAAGAACGATACCTGCAGCCACTGCCACGGCAGCGGCGCAGAACCGGGCTCCTCCGTAGATACCTGCCCTGCCTGCCACGGCACAGGCCAGCAGCGTATCGTAAGAAACGGCCCCTTTGGACAGATGGTGAATATCGTCACCTGTCAGCAGTGCGGCGGCACAGGGAAGATTATCAAAAACAAGTGCAAGGAATGCCATGGCAGCGGTACTGTCAGAGCGTCCAAGACCATTGAAGTCAATATCCCTGCCGGTGCCGACAGCGGCGTCCGCATGAGGGTGGCCGGCGAAGGAGAGCCCGGCAGGAGAGGCGGTCCGAAAGGGGACCTCTATGTCTACATTTACGTGGAAGACGATCCGGACTTTGAAAGGGAAGGCGACGACCTTTACAAGACCGTCAATATTTCCTATCCCGTAGCAGCCCTTGGCTCCACCATTAAAGTGAAGACCCTGGACAAGGAAGTGGAACTCAAGGTTCCAGCCGGTACCCAGACAGGCACCCGGTTCCGCATCTCCGGCGAAGGCATGCCTCATCTGCAGTCCTCCCGCAAAGGGAACCTCTATGTGGAAGTCCATGTGACGGTGCCTAAGCGGCTGAACGAAGACCAGAAGAACGCACTCCTTCACTTTGCCAATGAAATGGGGGAAGACTGCTCCCAGTATAAAGGGAAAAGCTCCTTCCTTGATAAAATCATAGACAAGTTCAAACAGTAATAAAAAAATCCCATCGGTTATCCGGTGGGATTTTTGCGTTGGGGGAGGGGTCTTTGGGAAAAAGGCATGAAAAAAGAGGAAATGCTTCGCGAAAAGCATTTCCTCTTTTGTATGTCCATAGTCCGCTGAAAAACGAATTACTTGGAGTACAGTTCGACGATGTTGGTTTCGTTGACTTCGTCCTTGTAGGGGAGTTCGTCTCTCTGGGGGAAACGGGTGAGGGTTGCAGTCCAGTTGTCGAAGGACTTTTCGATGTATGGAAGATCGAAGGTCTTCAGTTCCTGGAAGGACTGTTTGAACATTTCATTGGTTCTGTAGGATTCCTTCAGGGAAATAACCTGTCCCGGACGAACGGGGTAGGAAGGAATGTCTACTCTCTTGCCGTCAACCACGATGAGTCCGTGGGTAACCATCTGACGAGCCTGACGGATGGAACGTGCAAAGCCTGCACGGTATACAAGGTTGTCCAGTCTGGTTTCCAGCAGGAACAGCAGGTTTTCGCCTACGACGCCGGACATTCTCCTTGCTTTATCATAATAGCGGTAGAACTGCTTTTCAAGCAGGTTGTACATCGCTTTAACCTTCTGCTTTTCGGACAGCTGTACGCCGTATTCAGACTGTTTCTTCTGACGAGCGTCAGCGACCTGCCGTTTTAACGCTTTCGGATGGCCGTAAATATTTACGCCGAAACGTCTGCTTGTCTTAAAACGGAGATTTCTGTTTGTTGCCATTGTGTAAATCACCTCTCTAAAAATTACGCTGATCGAATATGAACAGCTTTTATATTATAAGGGATTCATGGAGCGATGTCAATATATTTTTGAGAGTAGGGAATGGGGGCGCCTACGGCGCGGTCGGGATCGCGGTCGGGAGTGGGGCGCCTTAATTTATTGAAGTCGCCAGTATGGATAAAACAGCTTTAGTGGACTAGTGAGCTGGTGGGCTAGTGAGCTGGTGAGCTAGTGAGCTGGTGAGCTAGTAAAAACCATACAACCGCCCTTACGGGCGAGGGAAAACCATATAACCGTGCCTGCGGCGCGAGGAAATGCACCCCCCCTTGGTGGCTGGCGCCACCCGCTTCCTAGGGAAGGGGTCTCCGGCTCTTCGTCCTGCAGCACTGGTAACACAAAATCAAATCCCGTAACGCAGATTTCATAAGCATTGCCCGCAGGGCAATCCATCCCCCTCTGAACCCTGAACCTATTTTCTTCCCTTTTCCGCCATGGTGAAGAAGTTTTTCAGGATTTTTCCGCCTTCCGGGGTCATAATGGATTCGGGATGAAACTGGAGGCCGTAGGTGGGATAGTCCCTGTGTTCCACGGCCATGATTTCCCCGTCTCTGGTGCGGGCGGTGATTTTAAGACAGGAAGGCATGGTGGATTCCACGGCGGCCAGGGAGTGGTAGCGGGCTGCTTTGATAGGCGATTTCATGCCTCTAAAGAGGGGACTCTCGGTATCGACTTCCACGTCATAGGCTTTTCCATGGACCAGTTCTTTGGCGTAGGATACGGTGGCGCCATAGCACTGGCAGATGGCCTGGTGGCCCAGGCATACGCCCAGAATGGGAATGCGGGGGCTGAAGAAACGGATGGCATCCACGCAGATGCCTGCGTCTTCCGGACGGCCGGGACCGGGGGAGATAAGGAGGGCCTTAGGGTTCATTTCTTCCAGCTCCGGAAGGCTCAATGCATCGTTCCGGATGACTTTGATGTCCGGATAGAGGCTTCCTGCCAGCTGATAGAGGTTATAGGAAAAGCTGTCATAGTTATCAATCAGAATAATCATTTGTCCAGTCCTCCTTCTGCCAGGTGAATGGCGTTGACTACGGCTTTGGCTTTATTGAGACATTCCTGATATTCCTTTTCCGGTACGCTGTCGGCTACAATACCGGCGCCGGACTGGACACAGAGGACGCCTTTTTTCTTATAGGCCAGCCGGATGCCGATACAGGTGTCCATATTTCCGGAAAAATCAAGGTATCCTATGGCACCGCCGTAGATTCCCCGTTTTCTTGATTCTTCTTCCTCAATGATTTCACAGGCCCGGAGTTTGGGAGCACCGGAGAGGGTGCCTGCAGGCAGGACGGCGTCGATGACATCCAGGGCATCCTTGCCGGGAGCAATGGTACCTTCTACGGTGGAGCCGATGTGCATGACATGGGAGAAGCGGAGGATGTTCAGATATTTCTCCACTTTCACGGAGCCGATGCGGCTGACTTTGCCCAGGTCGTTCCGCCCCAGGTCGACCAGCATATTATGCTCGGCCAGTTCTTTTTCATTGGCAAGAAGTTCTTTCTCCAGGGCCTGGTCTTCTGCTTCGGTTCTGCCTCTCGGCCTTGTGCCTGCCAGGGGGTAAGTGTGGAGGATGCCGTTTTCCAGTTTACCCAGGGTTTCCGGTGAGGAACCGGCGATTTCCACCTGGTCACTGGTGAAATAGAACATATAGGGAGAGGGGTTTTCCATGCGGAGCAGGCGGTATACATCAAACAGGGAGCCTCTGGCTCTGGCGGTCAAAGGATTGGAAAGGACTACCTGGAAAATGTCGCCTTCGTAAATATGGTGTTTGGCATTTTCCACCATGGCGCTGTATTCTTCCAGGGAATGGGCGGGAGTGAGGTCTTCTTCCAGCTGGAGGGGCTTTGAGGCCGCTCTGGCGCCGCTTTTCAAAAGATTTTCCATATCATCCAGTACTTTTTCCGCCTGCCTGTAGGAAGAGGGGATGTCCTCTGTGGAGACGCCGGTGACCAGAATGATTTTCTGTTTGTAAGCATCGAAGATGATGAGCTTGTCGAAGAGCATGAGGTCGGCATCATTGAAATCCCCATTGTCTTCATGGGACAGATGGAGCGTGGGCTCAGCGTACTTGATATAGTCGTAGGAAAAATAGCCTACCAGTCCTCCTGTAAAAGGGGGAAGGTCAGGGAGTTCCGGGCTTTTATACTGAGCAAGGATCTGGCGGATTTCCTCACCGGGATGGGTAACTTCCTTTTTGATGATTTCCGGCTGTTCCCCATCTACTCCTTTAGTGATGGTGAGATGGCCGTTCAGGCAGGTGATTTCCAGGGTAGGATCATAGCCCAGAAAAGAGTAGCGGCTCCAGGGCTGGTTATTTTCCGCACTTTCCAGCATAAAGCAGTGATGGCTGGCAGCGCGGAGTGTCCGCATGACTTCAATGGTGGTGAAGCGGTCTGCCATGATTCCCCGGCAGACTGGAATCCTTCGGTAATCACCGGATGCATGGATTGCTTTGACTTCTTCTAATGTTGGATACATAATGACCTCCTTATGGAAGCAGGAATCCCTCGAAGGGACCTTCCTGTACCTGCCGGAATACAAAAAATCCGTCCCCGGCAGAAAAAACTCTGCCAAGGACGGAATAAATTCCGCGGTGCCACCTTGTTTCACGATGTCGTGCTCTTTGCAAGATACTATCATATCTCCGGCATGCTAACGCCTGCCCTGCGTTGCGGTATACTCTGTCAGTCATTTCGCCGCACCCTCAGCGGTCCATTTGGCAGGCTGCCTTTCCATCCATTCTCACCAGGTAGGACTCTCTTTGGGCGCATTTCCTGCTTTGATCTCCGCATCAACGGTTTCTTGATTAGAAGATTATATCCTTTGATGCTGTTTGTCAAGGGGAAGAATATATTTTTACTCAGGATAAGAAACCCAGACAGAGGGCTCGCCCTTTTCATCATGATGGATGCCCGGGATTTCCGGCGTGAAATCGGGAAATTCCTTTCCGTATTCTTCCAGGAAAAGGAAGTAGGACAGTACCTTTTCCGTCCACTCTTCACCGGCGGCAAGGGCGCAGATGCCCGGCGGGTAGGGAAGGATATTTTCCAGTGAAATATGGCCTTTGGCATCTTTCAGGGGGATTTTTTTCCTGTTTCCTCTGATGAAATTCTCGTGGGCTCTTTTGGGGGAAAGGGGGCGGGGCGGGAAATCCTCTTCCCGGAAGAGACACTGCTGCAGCTCTCCTGCATGGTGAGAGAGAAGAAAATCATGGAAACGGCGGCAGTAATCCTGAAGCCCTTCGCCGGGCAGGGCTTTGATGGAGGGCATGAATTGATCCATGGGGCAATTCTGGAAATAGGCTTTTTCAAACTGCTTGAGCCAGTGCATGAGGTACTTGTATTTCTTTTTTGTATCTCCCGGTTCTGCCAGAAAGAGAAGGGTATAGAAATCGGACTTTTCCGGGGTGATGCCTTTACTTTCCAGGTAGGCGGAAAGAAGGGGGGCCGGGATGGAGTGCTTCCTTCTTTCGGAAAAGGTGCCGGTGGTGAGCAGGATTTTGCAGGGATCCAGGAGGCATAAGTCGGCTGCGGAACTGTCAAAGCCATGCCAGGTCTCATCAGGACCAAGGGTGAAGAAGGCAGCATCTTCCATGAGGACCGATGTTTTTTCTTCTTCCCATTTCCTGCCGTGCACCAGAGGAGGGAGAAAGGGCCTGAAGAGGGTGGTATCCTTTAAAAGAGCTTTTTTGAAGCGGGTGGCAGATAGGAAGGCTTTCTTCCAAAGGATGGCGCCCTTTTCTTTATGCATGAATGCATTCATTTCCAGTCCTGCCAGAAGGGGGTAGTAGGGAGATGTGGAAATATGCATGAGAAAGGTGTCCTGCATCACATCATGGGGAAGGTAATAGGATTTTTCCCTGATATGGCTGTCCTTCTTGTGAATCTGGGAGGTCATGGAGAATCCGGAGAGTTGTTTATGTACAGACTGGGTGATGAGGATGCCCGGTGATTCTTCAGAAAGAGGAAAGCGGAGGACGGCGGCGTCTTTCAGGAGGGGAATGAAATTCTCGTAGCCGCTCCAGGCGTCGTCGAAAAGAATGTATTCACAGAGAGGGCCGATTTTTTCCAGAATTTTCCGGATGTTGTAAAAAAGGCCGTCATAGGTGCATATCTGCAGGCAGGCCAGACGGAAGGGACGCTTTTTTTCAGCGAGCCGGGGGCAGATTTTCCGGATTTCTTCCCGAAGGTGTGCCTCTTCCAGAGAGGCGGCAAGGATGGGACCGATGACGCCGCAGTCATTGCGGCAGGAGGAAAGGTATATCGGCAGCGCCCCTGCTTCAAGCAGTGCTCCCTGCCAGGTGGATTTATGGTTGTTCCGGTCAAAAAGAACCAGGTCCCCTGGTGAAAGGAGGGCATTGGCGCAGATGCGGTTGGATGTGGACGTGCCGCCCAGTACAAAGAAGCAGTCGTCACTTCCCCATACTGAAGCGGCGAGGCGCTCCGCTTCTCCCGATACCCCTTCGTGGGACGAGGGATCGCCGATGGCAGAAGAGGAATCGGAAATATCCGCTTTGAACATGCCTTCGCCAAGGGCAGTGGTGAAGATTTTTCCTTCGTCGGTAAGGTTAAAAAAGCTTCCACTGTGGTGGCCGGGGGTGTCAAAATCACAGCGCTTTTTTCCTGCCTCTGCCAGGAGGGCAGCAGTAAAGGGGGGAAGAGATTTTATTTTATTCTTATCTTTTTTCATATGAAGTCTCCTTATCAGGAAATATTATATCAATTTTGCCGGCTGCTAAGGAAGCACTGATTTATTCGCGGAGTCTGTTTTTATGAAGGAGGCACTACGGCACCTGTCGAACTGTCAGGCTCCTTCCTTAGGGAAGCACTGATTAATTCATAGAGTTTTCTTTTATAAGAATTTTTATGCACTGTTTCGTCATGGGCTTCCTTAAATAGCTCGCTATTCGCGTCAGCCCATTCCTCACATTGCATAAAAATTCAAGAATAAAAGCAAACAATGATTTAATCAGCGCTTCCCTAGCTGGTAATCCTGCATAGGATTGCCAAGTCGGGCAAAGCCCTCCCTTAGCCTGCCCATAAAAGACCTTCCTTTTGTTTGCCCCACCGGAATGGAGCTGGGCGATAGGGCTGAGGAACATCGAAAGATTTTGGGCTGACTGTCAATCGGCAGCCTTCCCGCCGACTGGTATTTAATAGCATTTGCCTCATAAGCGGCACGTACCAAGATTCTTCGCCGGAGGCTCAGAATGACGAGTGGGAGGCGGGAAGGAAATCCCGTAACGCAGGCTATATACTCATCGCCGCCAAAGGCGGCGATACCACAACTCTCTGTACCTTTTCCTTCATAACCCTTCTACACAACCTGCCGCCGACAGGCGGCCATAACCTGCGGCGAAGCCGCGCCTTTTTTATACCTGATACATATGTCCTCTCTGCCGGACTATATGACCAGAGAGGCGAAAAGGCCTGGCGAAGGCCCTTCCAATCCCCGCGGTGCACAATCCATGGAAGCAGGGAGGAAGGACCTGACGCCTTCATGAGTTTCACCTCTCCGGCGCGCCGAAAACTTCATAAAAACTCCTGAGGAAAAACCTGCTAGAAATCCTGGTGGCAACTATGGCTATACCTGCTTTTCCCTGACGACACAGATATTCCGCTTCGGCGGCTGCTCCTGGCCGATTCATCGAAACAGAACGCCTGAGCTCTACCGCGCATCAGCATGGGACGAATCAGGAGTTTTTACAGTGGAAAAAAGCATGAAGAAATTTCAATCATTTCTTCATACCTTTTTTGCGTATGGAAAGATGGCAGCACAAAAACACGGATACAAATCCCTGCCAGACAGTATTGCGGGCCTCTCAGAATCAGGCGTCAACGCTGAGCATACAGGAAAGTCCTGCAGCCGCCTTGAACTTGTCGTCCGGGAATGCGGGCTCATGCTGCAAGGGATGGTATCCGTGTTTTTATTTGATTGTCTTGCTTTTTACGAATCTGCAGAATTCGTTCCGATTTTCCCGGGAAAATCGGGGAGGAAAATCAGGAGCCTGTACAGGGATTCATGGCGTCCTTTCTGTCAAAGCTGCATTCCGGCCGGAATATTCGCGATATACATGACAGATGGGACAGAGAATCCTTCCATGGAGTTTCCGGATTTCCTTCTCCATACATTTATATTGCATAAGCACCCCTTTTTCACAACCTTCCTTAAAAATTTTACTTTGATATGCAGATAGCACCATCAGGATTCTGTCATTTCTAGGGAAGCACTGAGGAACACTGAAATAAATTTTCAAAATTTTTTTCTTTCAAGGGGTCTAGAAATCGAACCTTTTGCGATATTAATAATAGAGGGATGAAAAGACCTCATGAGACGATGAATCCGATTTCCAAACGGCCATCCTCCACATCCGCGGTAAGGAGAAGGGCAGGGGAATGAAGAATCATCAGGGAATTCCACTTTTCAATCCTCCCTTCTTCTACAATCGGCCGATGATAGACAGAAGAAAAAGCAGTACCCAAAAAACAGAAGACAGAAAAGCACTAAGGAAGAGCGCTCGCAGGACTTTCCTCTCTCTGACGACATGTTCCGAGCAGCACCCACGTAAGCGGGAGAGCCAAGGCGCGGACGCCTGATTCATTGGTTGAACTTACCTGGAGACTCCCCTGATAGGCTTTTCTGTTTTTTGCGTGGTGGGAAAGACTTGAGCTGTCGATATGCTGATTTGGCATATTTGATAGCTATTTTTTTATGAAACTTGTACAATAGAAGAAATAGTATCGATTCATGGAGGTTTATATGATTACAGGCGCAGTCAAAAATAAGGTAGACCAGATTTGGATTAACATTGCAGCTGGTGGGATTACGAATCCCCTGACGGTTATCGAACAGCTTACTTATCTGATGTTTATCCGTTCCCTGGATGTGAAGGAAATCAGAAATGAGAAGATGGGGGTTCTGACAGGAATGAAAGTGCCTCATATATTTCCTTCCTCTCCTGTGGGACAGGCTATGCGCTGGAGCCATTTTAAAAATAAGGATGCCGATGAAATTTTCCATATCGTCAGCACTTTCGTATTTCCTGCCATTAAAAGCATGAAGTATGGGCAGCTTCCGGATTTTGACGGCAGCGGGAAGATGATACCCATTGCAGACAGGAACGGCGATGAGGATTCTCCGGATACTGCCTTTTCTAAGTTTATGGCAGATGCGGCCTTTCTTATTCCTACGGCGCAGATGCTGGAGCAGATCATTACGGGTATGGAAGATTTGTATACCAATGATTTGGAAAATAAGGATATGCAGGGTGACCTGTATGAATATATGCTGGGCAAGCTGCAGACTTCCGGAAGAAACGGACAGTTCCGGACGCCTAAGCATATCCGCGACATGATGGTGGCATTGATTCAGCCTGCGCCGGAAGACACCATCTGCGAGCAAAGATGCTTGGGATTGATACAATATTGGGAACGGTGTGCATAGCGAAAAAGTCCATATATAGCGGGGGCTTGGCAAACGTCGGCAGAAGGCCGGCATTTTTTATGCTCTGAAATGCAGGTAGAATCAGAAGGTATCGTATAAGTTCTTAGCAACACTGTGGATATGCCATTAACGATAGCAATGGCATCGTTAATGGTATAGAAAGATAATTTGTCGTGTTATCTGACTTGTTTTCTATTGTTTGGTAGTGTTGCTATGGATAAGATAAAAAATGTAGTACAATATTATTATCAATGAAAAGTGTGTTATCGTCTGGATGAGGTGATAATTCATGCGGGTTTACAATTATGCATCTTTTGCTAAGGTGTTTTCGAAGGGCATCATCAAGCCTAATATGACTAAAATTGCTAAGATTTTATTTGAGCCAGTCATTAGTCTTGGAGACTGTGTCAATAGACATGGGGAACCATATACCATCGATAATAAGTCGGCAAGCCTTTGGTATAAACAAGAAGCAGACATTCCAGGCAATTTGAAAAAGGCAGTGAATGATGGCCGTGTATATAAGGGAATAGGGAAATATTTTACTGATGAAGTTTTGGACAAAGTCCTTAGTGGGGTTAAAATCGATGATATGGTGGCTGAGTTGCTAAACCTCATCAAGGAATCAGATTTGTCTGAAATGGAAAAAGGTGATTTAAATAAACTGTATGAGGGTGGTGATTTGGGAGGATTTTTAGGTAGAGCGTTCTTGTATGCCATATTGCAAAACAATATGAAAAAGGATGCATCTTATGAGGACTATTCGAAAACAGCCCAGGCAACAGCCGCAGATATTAACCATGAAATAGAAGCTTTCAGGCAGTTTGTTGGGCAATTTAAAAAGCCTGCCCCGCTGTCTCCACCCTTGACTATTGCAACAGAAGAAATGAAATATGTAACAGAGCTATTCCGCGTTTATCAGGAAAAAACAGGAGTGGAATGTAATTGTGTAAAGGATCTCGATTCATGCCCTAATATGAAAAAGAATTTTAACAGACAAAGAAAAGATTACTATTTAGCAGAAACTATTAGGAGGGGACTTCGAGATACCGTAGCACCACAGGAGGAGGAAAATTTTGAGGCAGTAAAAGAAGAAATGTATGAAGGTGTCGTAACGACGGAAGAAAAAGATTATGCTTGTGGCTATGACAGAATGAACGCTGTAATGGAGCATGCGACATTGGTTGAGCTTTCTTCTAATTTACAAACAGTGACTCTGAATTGGATCGGACCAGGGGAAAAGAAAGGAATTTGTCATATGTTGGTCAATGATGAGAAACTCAGTTGGATAGAGGGTGATTAAACTGCAAAAGGATATTTTCAATACCTTCAGTATCTGTAACCAGGGTGAAACGGCAAGAAAAAATAAAGAAGTATTCAATACGGTTTTCGAAATGGAATTAAGAATAATGCTACTGATGAGTTCCGTACCAGAACTGTTTTTTTCGAGTACTCGTATATTGGCATTTGACTTCATCAATTGTTATGCAAAGGTTTTTGGTATAGCTCTTGAGAATCTGCACGGCAATAATGATTTTATGTATGCTGAAATGGCAGGAAGACGTTCGTTGGTTACAGAAGCAATCAAGAAGTTAGTACGGCATGGAATATTGAAAGTCAAAAATAATCAGGGATATCAGTATAAAATCACAGACTATGGATTGGAAATATCAAACGGCTTTCATAGTACATATGCACAGGAATACCGCAGGGTATCAAGGCTTTCCGCAAAAAAATATAGTTGCAAAAATGATGAGGAACTGCTTCAAGAAATTCAGTATCGTCCTATTGCAAACTAAAGGGGTAAATGTTTATGTTTTACATAAAGTGGATTAAGATTACTGCAAATCAAAAAGAATCAAGAATAGACTTTGCTCCGGGTCTGAATATAATTTATGGTCCATCCAATACCGGGAAAAGTATGGTGTTGGATTGTATAGATTATATGATGGGAGCCGGTACTCATCGATTCGATGTCAATTTAAAAGTGGAGAAGATTCAAATAGGAATAGATGTTAATGGGGAAAGCCTTTCTATCAGCCGGGATGTTAACACTCAATCTTTCGAAGTAATTAGTCATGTAGACGGTATAGAAACAGCTACTTACAAGATAAAGGGAGGGAAAAAGAATCCACCTATTAATGATGTCTGGATGAAGCTTTTGGACATTCCTCTTGATACTAAGATTCTTAAAACGCAGGAAGGAAAACCGCAGGCTTTGACGGTTAGAACGTTTTATCATACTTTCATCATAGATGAGGACCGAATTCATGATAAAGCCAGTGTTCTTAAAGGAAAGCACGGATTAGGAGGAAAGGTAGGAACCCCGACTTTAACAGCATTATTGTACCTGGGAACAGGTAATAACTATCTTCCCAATTTGGCTTTTATTGATCCCAAAATAAAGAAAGCAAAAGATGAAGGGGTGCTGAAAATTGTCAATAGAGGCATGGGCTTTTTAGAAAGGCAAAAGTCATCTTTTGATGATACATTACCTTTACTGCAACCTGTTGAATTGCAGAACAAAATCAATCAAACAATCGATGAAATCGGAGCTGCTAAAGGAATCCTTAAAGAAGCCCTGAACTTATGCCGTGAAATTGGAGAGAAAATCAATAAAGTAATGCGGCAGATTTCGGAAGATGAGGTTTTGATGGATCGGAATCAACTCCTTTTATCACAATATAAGTCGGATATTAAGCGCCTGACCTTTATTGCGGAAGGGAATATGGTTTCGCAAAAAATCAAAACAATAGAAAGGTGCCCTTTCTGCAATGGAGAACTTCCTCATGAACATGAAGAGGATTGTATAGGTTCTGCGATAGCAGAAGAGCAAAAAATTGAAATGCAGGTCATGGATTTGCAATCAGTCCAGGAATCTATACAGGAAGAATATGCTGCTTTGTCAAAGAAAAGAGATATGCTTATTAATCAGAGAAATGAGCAGGAAGAAAAAATACGAGGAGAACTTGAACCTAAAATCCGGCAGTTGAAAAAGCAACTTGATGATTTTAAAATTTCATTGAGATTTTCTGAAATGAATACCATGATTGACCAGTTTTCAACATTTCTTAAGCAAGAACGTGATGCTGTTGAGAATGAAGAAACTGCTGACATTCATTTGAATGTAAAAGAGAAATTCAAGGAGGTCTTTAAAGAACTCCTTGATACGGAAATAGACGAACTTTTAAAATACTGCGATTATCAGAACTATTTGGATTCGTATTTTGATATCGATAGCTATGATATTGTCGTTAATGGTCATGAAAAAAAGAGCCAAGGAAAGGGATTCCGAGCTTTTTTGAATACGATACTAGCTGTTGCAATGGAAAATTGTCTGGAAAAGATGGGGCATTATCATCCTACGCTTTTCGTTGTAGATTCCCCGATTCTTTCATTAAAAGAAAAAGATTCAAAGAGAGATTCGTATGTTACGGAGCCCATGAAAGAGCATTTATTTAGATATTTTTTGACAAGGGCGGATTCTCCACAAACGATTGTTATTGAAAATGAAATTCCATCTATCGATTATGAAGGTGCAAACCTTATTCACTTTACAAAAAACAAGGGGATAGGGAGATATGGCTTGATTGACGGATATCAAGACTAAACTATTTACAAGGGGCTGTAACGAAATACGGTTTTTGAGCCGTATACGTTGCACCCCCATTTTCATCAGGTATAGCAAGGCCTCGGACGTATTCCTCTCAGGGACATCCGAGGCCTTGTTTTTCATTTTGGGCAAACCTTAATAAGCCCAGCGAATTCTTGAATTTTTCACTGGTTTAGCTCGCAACTTCTTCAGTTAGGAACCGTCGACCGATGCGGCCCTCTGTCATCCGGCTATAGAGTTTTCGGATGTTGAAGCCCATCAGAACGGCCAGCAACTCCTTGTATACATCATCTGCACCGCGCCGTAGGAAACGACGGTAACGGTAATCTTGTTTGATCTGTCCGAAGGTGCCTTCTACCTGGATCGAGCGGTTCACCCGCATCCGGATGCCTTCCGGGCTGAGGAACCGCTGGCTGTTCTCCTTCTGTAGGTCCTGGTATTTGCGGTAAACGACCAGCCGCTTGTTCTGCTTGGGCTTTGTTCCATTACGACTCGGCTGGCACTGGCTCCGGAAGCCGCAGTAGCTGCATTTCTCACATTGGTAAACGCGACCTTCCTGAATGTAACCATCCGCGCGTTTGCAATGAGAGACATATTGAAAGGTCAACGTCCGGCCTTTGGCACAGGTATAGGTATCCGCTTCCTCGTTGTATTGCATATTGGCTGCAAGCCCGATCTTCTTCTGGTATTTCCGGGTCTTGCGTATCTCGTAATCGCGGTCCTTGATCACGGACAGCTGGTCATTCTGTTTCAGCCAGTCCAGGTTCTGCTCGCTGCCATAACCGGCATCCGCCACTACATATTTAGGTTTATGCCCCAGCAGATGCTCGATGTGTCTCAGAAAAGGGCAGAGTGTCCGGGTATCTGTCGGGTTCGGGAACAGCTTGGCGGCTACCACGTATTCACTCTCTGCTGCGATCTGCAGGTTGTACGCCGGCTTCAGCTGCCCGTTTTTCATGTGGTCCTCCTTCATGCGCATGAAGGTCGCCGTCGGATCCGTCTTGGAATAGCTGTTCCGGTCGTCAAGGATTGCGAGCTTCTGGTCGTACTCCTGCAACTTATCCCGGTAGCTGCGACTTTCTTCGACCAGTTTCTGCAAGGGCTGTTTATGGTGTCCCTTGCCGGATACCATCTGAACCCCCTGCTTTTCGCATTCCTGTTCCAGCAGCTGAGTAAGTCCCTCGATACTGGTATCGGCGCCTCCGTAGCCTTCCGATGAGCAGCGGTCTTGCAATGCCCTGATCTTGTCCATGAGCTTGGCCCGGTTCTTCACGACCGATTTCTTCCATACAAAGGTATATCGGTTCGCATTGGCCTCCAGCTTGGTTCCATCGATGTAGACTTCCTGAAGCGGCAGGGCATCGATTTCGCCGATGGCATGGACAATCTGGGCGAAAAGGTCCTCCCGGACCTCGACCGGCACTCGCTTGAAGAAACGGCCGATTGCCATGTGGCTGGGAGCCGGTCGCCCCTGGAGAAGCCACATGTATTCGATGTTGACTTCGCATTTATGCTGGATGTCTCGCAGGGAATACGTGCCCTCCAGCATGGCGTAGATGATGATCTTGAGCATATCCCGTGGCGGCAGTTTGGATTTCCTCCCATATGGAGAATAGAGACGATCCAGTTCTGTATAATCCAACCTTTCCAGCATATCGTCCAACAACCGCACAGGACTATCCTCGGGAAGCAAAATTTCAAAATCCAGTGGCAATACCAGTTGCCTTTCATGGGAAAAACTGGTAAAATTTCCTTTGGTATAGTTGTTGTCGTTCATACTATGATTATACCAGTAAAAGGAGCCTCCGGGCTCCTTTTTCTTTACAAAAAAACAGAGTGACCGAAAAGTCACTCTATTTTTTGATGGGGCATTTTGTTACAGCCCCTTTTCGTAAAAACAGTCCATATTTTTCTTGACAAACGCATTTGCCGGGCTTATAATCAATTTGCGAGTACCGATAAATACGTTTTGGGTACTGTAAGGAAGGAAATGGTACTATTACTAACAGGCACAAATTATATGAAGTCGCATGGAACTGCGTGAGGCAGTATTCGTTGCGCTTCACCATGGCAGATATTGCCAGGGCGATGCACATGAGCAAATCTTCCATTTACAAGCTCATCGACTCTAAAGATGCACTCATTCATGCCATGATAAGCTATAAGATTGAAAGCTTTCAGGATGAGATGAAATCACTAGATGAAGCAGACTATGATATGATTCAAAAGATCAAGCTCTTTGTAAAGTCTTATCTGGAATTTATTCATCCGATGATGGCGAGTGGATTTTACAAGGATCTAGAGTTCAGCTATCCGGAAGAGGCTCAACGGCTTCATGAGTTCTATAAGGAACAAGTCGATTATGTAGGGACGCTGCTGCAAAAGGGCATAGAGGCGGGGACGTTCCGGCCGCTCCCTCTGGCGGTCATCCAGCATACACTTTATGTATCTACAGCAGCCATGCTTGACGAAAACTTCCTGAAAGAAAATCGTCTCAGCTATGAGCAGGCCATCGAATCCCTGGAGGAGCTCTTATTCCACGGAATCCTGCAGGATAACTCCTGAGCCTATGTCAGATTCAATATACAGCTTCTTGCTGTATATTGTTTATTTTTTCATCGTTTGAGTACCAAATAAATCAAAATTGGTACTGAAAGGAGAATCATCATGAACCATCGGGTTTTAAAATCACTTCCCCTTGCCGGTATATTATGCACGGCAAAGATTTCTTCCGCATTTGCGGCCACGAAGGGCGTATTCAGTACGATAACGGATAGTGCCTATCAGACGCCGATTCCGCCGAATGACCTTTTCCCGCAGAATCCGGAGCATGTATTCATTTCCACGGCGATCATGGCAGCCATCGCGATCATCTTCTTGCTCATTGCTTTCAGGGACAGTCGCAAATTCCGCTCGACCGTTCCGATCGGTATGGTCATGGGAGCAGCGGCCTGCGTCGTTCCGGAATCTGTCGACAACTATCTGGGCGGCGTATTCTGGTCGCAATCCCATCAGGCAAGTGATATCATGTTCGTCTTGATGGGCAGGGAATTCGACTGGTATGTCGCCATTATGTGGTGGGCATTCGGTGCCATCCTGGGCTACCTCCTCTATGCTGCCCTGTTGCGCAATATCAGTACGAAGAAATTATGGATCTGCCTGGGACTATCCGGTATCGCCGATATCGTCGTTGAGGAGCTGCTTCTGGGCTACGGTGGTATTTACACGTACTACGGGAATCAGCCGCTCGTCCTCGTTCATCATTTCCCTTGCTGGTGGCTGTTTGTAAACGTTGCTGCACTGTTCCTGAGTGTCTCTATCGCGTATCGTTTCCGTGACTGGTTCAATGGCTGGAGAAGCGTACTTATCCTTTTCCTTATGCCGTTCTGCTACATCGGTGCGTTCTCCTTCTGCGGCATGCCTGCCATTTTTGCCATCAACGGGATGTTCTCTCCGTTCGTCATCCAGCTTCTGGGTGTTATCACCTGTCTCGTGGCGATTATTCATACCGCAGGGGTCATGAAGATCGTACTCGGCCGGAATCCGTTCGCTTTCCGCTCCGTGATCTCCCATACCATTCAGCATTCTGCCCATATTCAGGAAGGGATTCATTCCTGAGGTGAGGAAATAAGGATCAGTTGAAATGTCAATTCTAAGAGAAATTCAGAAAAATGTTCTGCCCACTCATGCCAGAGGCGTGGAGACCAGAACTTCTTACCGTGAAATAGGCGGCTTGCATCGGGAGCTCGAACTGGTGCGCGAGGTAGTCGAGCGTCCCTTGAAAGAGCCGGAGATATTTACCCATTTCGGTATCACTCCGCCGAAAGGAATCCTTCTATATGGGCCGCCCGGCTGCGGGAAGACGCTGATCGCCCGGGCAGTTGCTCAGGAAACAGGTGCTCATTTCATCGGAGTGAATGGCTCAGATATCGTCAGGAATCATTACGGGGAATCCGAACAACGTCTGCGGGAGATTTTTCAGGAAGCTCAGGATTATCCATATACCATCCTGTTTTTTGACGAGATTGATGCGCTCGCGCCGAAGCGCGACTCGCTGTCTGACGAGGTAGAAAGGCGTCTGGTATCGGAGCTGCTGGCCTTGCTCGATGGGATTCATAGCCGCGGGAATGTCGTATTGCTCGCAGCGACGAATCTGCCCAATCATCTTGATCCGGCACTCAGACGGCCCGGTCGGCTGGACCGTGAAATCCACATCCAGCCGCCGGATAAAGAGGGACGCAAGGAAATCCTGACCATCCACACCCGGAAGATTCCTTTAGATGAAACGGTAGACCTTGATGTTCTGGCCGAGGAGACGCCGGGATTTCTCGGCGCGGATTTAGAAATCCTTTGCAAGGAAGCGGCCATGCATCGTATCCGCAGCCTGTCCCAGCAGGATTATCGGGAAAAGTGCGTTCGCATGGAAGATTTTCAAAAGGCGCTCAGCCAGATTTCTATCTCCACGAACCGCGAGGTGAAAAGGGAACTGCCAACGGTGCATTTCGCGGATATCGGAGGCCTGAAAAAAGAAAAGGCGTTCATCTCCCAATGGGCGGCCCTTTCGCTGCAATACTCGCTGCCCCAGAGCCTGCTCCTGTCGGGAGCTCCGGGTGTGGGGAAAACCATGCTCGCCTATGCCTTGGCAGAAAAGACCAAGGACAGGATGAACTTCATCCTCGTGCGAGGCCCCGAGCTTCTTTCGAAATGGGCAGGGGAATCCGAGAAAGGCATTCGAGGAATATTTCGCAAAGCGAAACAATCAGCTCCTTGTATCTTGTTCTTTGACGAGATCGATGCACTGCTTCCCTGGCGCGTAAGCAGTGAGAATGACGGCAATCTCTCAAACCGTATCGTCAGCCAATTCCTTGCGGAAATGGATGACCTGCCGGGCAAGCAGGTCCTGCTCCTGGCCGCCACCAATCGGCCGGATTTACTGGATCCTGCGATTACGAGTTCTGGACGCTTTGACATGAAAATGGAAATACCGAAACCGACGACAGAGGACCGCCTCGAGATTCTGAGACTGCTGCTATCCGCCAAACGGCAGGCAGACAGTCTATCTTTGTCCCGCCTCGCAGAGCAAACAGCAGGCTTCACCGGCTCAGACCTGACCAGCCTGCTGAAAATGGGAGAGATGAGGGCCATCCAGTATCAGCTGGAACATCAGGAACCACCGGACGAATGGAAACTCACAGAGGAACTGCTGGAGAGCACGATCAAGGATTTCAAACAAGGCATCTAACTCTCTCATCTGTTCCCTGTAGTATTCCCCCAAAAACATTTTTTCAACATTTTGGGGAATACATATGCAGCAAAAAGGGGCTGTAACAAAATGCCCCATCAAAAAATAGAGTGACTTTTCGGTCACTCTGTTTTTTTGTAAAGAAAAAGGGGCTGTGAAATAATAGCTCCATGAAAACGAAAGGGACTTTCGATTCTTGTGAATCGAAAGTCCTTTTTCGTGTTAGAATTTAACTGCTATGAAAAACCTAACTGTGTATTATGGTACTCCCAAACAGGGAATTTTACCAGCATTTTTTTCTGAGTGCCTGGATATCACAGATCCGGTTTTCACGTTTGACAGATTTATGGAGGAAATCGATTTACGCAAATATCTGAGCAAACTTCCTGCTCATGAGTTGGGAAGAATCAGATATAATCCCATCAATATGTTGAAAACGGTTCTGTTCGGGTTTATGGATGAAGGATGCATCTCTCTCAGAAAGCTGGAAGACAATTGCAAAGTCAATATCCGCTATAAATACCTTATGGACGGTAAACACCCGTCCTATCGGACTTTCGGATATTTCATCAATACTGTCCTGATGAATCAAGCTGAATCGCTCTTTTATGAAATTACCCAAGAAATCATCACCAAAGAGCATGTGGACCTGGACCACCTCTATATCGATGGCTCCAAATTCGAAGCCAATGCCAACAAGTACTCCTGGGTCTGGAAAAAAGGTACGGAGAAATCGAGATTCCGGCTGTTTGCCAAAATCTCAGCACTCCTGGAAGAAATCAACGAGATGCTGAGCTGTGGTGGACTGAAAGCCGAAATCAATTCAGAATATGCTCCTGAATATCTGGAGCTCATCCTGAGCAAACTTCACGAAATCTGGGAACTGGACGAGGAAAGATTTGCCCATGGCAAAGGACACCATAAGAGTCCGGAACAGCGGAATTACGAAAAACTAAAAGTGTATCTGCAGAAACTTAAGGAATATGGAAAGAAATTGAGTATCTGTGGATAGAATCGTAATAGCTATTCTAAAACGGATCATTCAGCTACGTTTATGCGGATTAAGAGAGACTACATGGGAAACGACCAGCTGCTGCCGGCATATAACGTCCAAGTTGGCATAGCTGATGAATACATAGCGGTCCTTGACGTAAACCAGTACAGATCAGATATGGACTGCTTCGTTCCCCTTCTGGAAAAGTTTTATGAGCACCATGGGATCTATCCGAAATATCCAGTAGCTGACGCAGGGTATGGTTCATTCAATAACTATCTGTACTGCAGCGAACATGGGATGGAAGCCTGTATGAAATTCCCCATGTTCTTCAAAGAAACGACGGACAAGAAGTATCACGAGGACCCATTCCGTGCGGTTAATTTCAAGACGACGGTTGATGGAGCGTTGCTCTGTCCCAATGGAAAGAAGTTCAAATTCGTCTACAGGAAAAACATTCAAGGCAACCAATATGGCCGTCAGGAAGAAATCTATGAATGTGAGGACTGCAATGGCTGTCCTTATGCAGAACGTTGCAAGAAAACACCTCATAATAGACGGATCAGCCTGAATCGTGAACTTACAAAGGTCCATGCTGACGTCATCGGACGATTGACAGATACCCGCGGATTTCTGCTGAGAAGGAACCGTGCTATCCAGGCAGAAGGTACTTTCGGAGTGATGAAGAACGATCGGGAATATGACCGGATTGTCCGAAGAGGCATGGATTCAGTGAAAATGGAAGTTTTTCTGGTTTCTATTGGCTTCAACCTGTACAAATACCATAGGAAGCAGCAGGTACATATGGATATGGCAGCTTAATTTTAAAAAGCTGAGTTTTGGGGGAAAGGGGGAAGTATACCCTTTTTCTCTTGCGTTTTACTGCCAGGAGTAAAAAGAGACAACAAAAAGGGAGCTGTGAAGAAATGAATCCTCATTTCTTCACAGCCCCTTATTTTTTTTGCCTTTTTTCAGCAAACCATTTTATTCCATTTTACGCCACTTCATGTCAATTACACGATTTTGATTTTGGCATAGACTATAGGCAGGCAAGGGAGAGAGCCCCTGGCCACAAATAAATCGTAGTCCGAATAGCGCTATAAGGGCGGCGGTTGCATAAAGCAGAAAGTACAGCCGATGATTGTACTTTGCTGACCATGCATCCACCGTGTTTTTCTATGCCTATTTGGGCTGTCAGAAAACTGGCGCTGATGCTGTATCAGTGCCAGCTTTTTGTCTCCGCCGTTCTTCTCGGACGGAATGGAGACAAAAATGTACAAAAAACAGACAAGCAATGAGAAACGTTTTTACATTCCTCTGGAACTCACTCCAGAAACCGTCATCACCGAAGCGTACAAGGACTGTGAAGTCCGCTGGTCAAAAATCGGCTGTCGTAAGGTACGTACAATCCTGATTCCAGCAACCAAAGAACAGTACTATGAATTCATGCGTCCGCTCTGGCGGGAAGATAAGCGCCAGCAGCGGCATGGTGCCGATGAGGTATCGGCGGACAAAGTGCGGGATGACTACGAGCTGGAGGTGCCTGATGACTTAAACTTAGAGGAAGAAGTCGTGAAGAAAGAGTTGCTGGCAGCGCTGCGCCATGAACTGGCAGCTCTGCAGGATATCGACCGGACCATTCTGCTGATGCTTGCCGATGGTGCCAGCGAAGCGGCGACCGGGAAGGCCGTCGGCTTGAGCCAGAAAGCGGTGAACAAGCGCAAACACAAGCTGTATGCACTCCTGAAGGAACATCTCAAAGACTTCCGTTAAGAAGAAAAAAGACCCGGTCACAAAAAATGTGGCCGGATTTTTTTCGGAATCGGTACTTAACGATAACGCGGTTGTCCTATTACTGGTGAAGGGTGAACGAAGAAGCTCTTCAGGAAGGAGGCAGACAGATGATTCACACACAGACACCTGAAAAACTGGCACAGCGGCAAAAGCTGGACCGGGAACTGGCGGCGGTGCTGATGGCCATCAGCGTCACGACCCGCAGTATTGCCAGGAACATCCATCTCTTATCAATGCAAAGACATGTGAAAGGAGTCAATCCGTATGACAAACGATGAACTGCAGAAACTGGCAGCGGCCCTGACCGATTGCGGCAAGGCGCTGCTGAAGATTTCCGAGGCCATGGCGGTGAAAGAAGATAATCCGCCAGATTCAGAAGCAAAATCAAAAAAAGCAGAAAAGCCGCTGGCACTGGAAGATGTCCGCAAAGTCGCTGCCGACAAGGCCCGCAAGGGATTCACGGAAGAAGTCCGCAGCCTTATTCAGAAGTACGGGGCGGACAAGCTCTCCGGCATTGATGCGGCGCAGTACGAAGCCTTCCTGAAGGAACTGGAGGTGATTGGACATGCCGGATAAACACGCGGTGCTGTCCGCATCTTCCTGCTACCGCTGGCTGGCCTGCCCACCATCTGCAAAGGAATGTGCCAAGCTGCCGGATACCTCCAGTGAATTCGCCCGGCAGGGGACGGATGCCCATACGCTCTGTGAATTCAAGGTGAAGACGGCCTTGGGCCAGAAACTGGAAGACCCGACGAAGGGACTCACGTTCTTTGATGAGGAGATGGCGGAATGCACTGATGAATACGCGCAGTTTGTCATGGAATGCCTGGCCACAGCCAAAGCATCCTGCAAGGACCCGCTGATCATGATCGAACAGCGGCTGGACTTTTCCCAGTGGGTGCCAGGCGGGTTTGGAACAGGCGACTGCCTCATCGTAGCCGACGATACCCTGACAGTCATCGATTACAAGCATGGCTTGGGAGTCCTGGTGGATTCCGAGAAGAATCCGCAGATGATGTGCTATGCCCTCGGTGCGCTGAACCTGTTTGATGGCATCTATGATATCCGCCAGGTGTCCATGACTATCTTCCAGCCTCGCCGGGACAACGTCAGCACCTGCACCATGAGCAAGGAAGAACTGCTCCAGTGGGCCGAAACGGTGCTGAAACCTGCGGCAGAACTGGCGGCAAAAGGAGAAGGAGAGTACAAAGCTGGTGATCATTGCCGTTTCTGCAAGATCAAGGCAACCTGCCGCAAGCGGGCCGAGTACAACATGGAACTGGCCCAGTATGATTTTGCCGTCCCGTCCACGCTGCAGGATGAAGAAATCGAAGCCGTCCTGGAGAGGGCCGATGAACTGGTGAACTGGGCCGGGGATGTCAAGGAATACGCACTGCAGCAAGCCCTTTCCGGCAAGCAGTGGGACGGATGGAAACTGGTCGAAGGCCGTTCGAACCGCCGCTACGTAAGTGAAGAAGCAGTCGCCGCCAAAGTGGAAGAAGCGGGCTTCGACCCATATGAAAAGAAGCTGCTCGGCATCACGGCAATGACAAAACAGCTCGGCAAGAAGCGGTTCGAAGAACTGCTGTCAAATTTAGTCGAAAAGCCGCAGGGAAAACCGGTCCTGGTACCGGAATCGGACAAGCGTCCGGCGATGCATACGGCGGCTGATGATTTTAACGCTGCAAATTAAGGAGGAAACTACTATGTCTAACAACTACGTCAATCCGTGCAAGGTAATCACCGGAGTCAATACGCGCTGGTCTTACGCCAACGTCTGGGAACCGAAGTCCATCAACGGCGGTACGCCGAAATACAGCGTCAGCCTGATCATCCCTAAGTCGGATACGAAGACTGTAGAAAAAATCCGCGCCGCCATCAAGGCCGCCTACGAAGAAGGCGAAAGCAAACTCAAGGGCAATGGCCGCACTGTACCGGCTCTCGAAGCCATCAAAACGCCGCTCCGTGACGGTGACCTGGAACGCCCGGGCGATGATGCCTATAAAGACAGCTTCTTCGTCAATGCCAACTCGGCGACCAAGCCGGGCATCGTTGATGCTGACTGCCAGCATATCCTGGAACGCTCTGAAGTCTACTCCGGCGTCTATGGCCGTGCATCCATCAACTTCTATGCCTTCAACAGTAATGGCAACAAGGGTATCGCCTGCGGCCTGAACAACCTGCAGAAAATCCGTGATGGTGAACCCCTTGGCGGCAAGCCGCGTGCAGAAGATGACTTTGCTACGGCTGACGATGATGATTTCCTGGCATAAGGAGGTGCGATTATGGAAACTATGATGAGACTGATTCTGGATGGCCTGTACTGCCTGGTTGCACTGTGCGCCGGAGGATTCTTCGTGGCTATGATCTATACGGATATCAAAAAAGACCAGCGGGATGAAGAAATGGCTCGGCACCGGGATGAACGGGAAGAAGAGTACCACCGCAAGCAGATGGAATCCTTCCGGAAATAAGTAGTAGTGAATAGCGGCGGGGCCTTGTGCCTCGCCGCTTTTTCGAGGTGAAGCGTATGAAAACCATCAGTATCGATATTGAAACATTCAGCGATATCAATCTGGCAAAATGCGGTGTGTACAAATATGCCGAATCGCCAGCCTTTGAAATCCTTCTCTTTGGATATTCGGTGGACGGCGGCGAAGTGCAGGTCGTTGACCTGGCGCAGGGAGAGCATATCCCCAACGCTATCCTGGATGCCCTGACCGATGAATCCGTTACCAAGTGGGCGTTCAATGCCAGCTTTGAACGGGTCTGCCTGTCGCGCTACCTGTGTGACCTGGGGATGAGCCTGGACCCGTTCCGTGACCATCATCCGCTTTCCCAGGACTGTGCCAGGTTCCTCAATCCGGCAGGATGGAAATGCTCCATGGTCTGGTCGGCCTATATGGGCCTGCCCCTTTCCCTGGAAGGCGCAGGAGCCGTGCTGAAGCTGGACAGCCAGAAGATAAAGGAAGGCAAAGACCTGATCCGCTATTTCTGTGTTCCCTGCAAGGAAACAAAATCGAATGGCGGCCGGACAAGGAACCTTCCTCAGCATGCGCCGGATAAATGGGCGCTGTTCAAGTCCTACAACAAACGGGACGTGGAAGTGGAAATGGCCATCCAGGAGCGGCTGAAGAAGTATCCCGTCCCGGAACCGATATGGGATGAATATCATCTCGACCAGGAAATCAATGACCGGGGCATCGCCATCGACCGGACGCTGGCTAAAAATGCCATCGTCATCGATGCCCGCAGCCGGGACAGCCTGATGGCTGTGCTGAAGGAAAAGACGGGCCTGGAGAACCCGAACTCCGTCATACAGATGATCGGCTGGCTGGAACAGCATGGGATGAAGACCGATTCCTTGGGCAAAAAGCAGGTAGAAAAGCTGCTGAATACGGCAGAAGAACCGCTGCGCAGTGTGTTGCTGCTCCGGCAGAAGCTGGCCAAATCCTCGGTCCGGAAATACCAGGCCATGGGGATGACGGCCTGCGAGGATGGCCGGGCCAGAGGGATGTTCCAGTTCTATGGAGCCAACCGGACTGGTCGGTTTGCCGGCCGACACATCCAGCTGCAGAATCTGCCCCAGAATCATCTGCCGGACCTCTCGGAAGCCAGGGAACTGGTACGCCAGGGAAATTATGAAGCCCTGGAACTCCTGTATGATTCCATTCCCAATGTCCTTTCCCAGCTGATTCGTACGGCCTTTGTGCCACGGAAGGGGCTGAAGTTTGCCGTAGCGGACTTTTCGGCCATTGAAGCCAGGGTGCTTTCGTGGCTGGCAGGAGAAACATGGCGTTCGGATGTCTTTGCCAGGAATGGTGACATTTACTGTGCTTCGGCCAGCTCTATGTTCGGCGTTCCCGTAGAAAAGCATGGCGTCAACGGGTATCTCCGGCAGAAAGGGAAAATCGCAGAACTGGCCCTGGGCTATGGCGGCTCTGTTGGCGCACTGAAGGCTATGGGCGCCCTGGACATGGGACTTACGGAAAATGAGCTGTATCCTCTGGTGCAGTCCTGGCGGTCAGCCAATCCGCACATCGTCGATTTCTGGTGGCAGGTGGACGCCGCCGTGAAGACAGCCATCAAGGAACGTATCCCCATGCGGATTGGCTTCATCCGCTTCCTGTATCAGAGCGGCATGCTGTTCATACAGCTCCCCAGCGGACGGCGGCTTTCCTACGTAAAGCCCCGGATAGGCGAGAACCGCTTCGGCGGGGAATCCGTCACCTATGAAGGCATCGGCGCAACAAAGAAGTGGGAACGGCTCGAAAGCTATGGCCCGAAGTTCGTGGAGAACATCGTCCAGGGCATCAGCCGGGACATCCTCTGCTATGCCATGCAGACGCTGCGATGCTGCGCCATCGTCGGCCATGTCCATGATGAACTGATTATCGAGTGTCCCAAAGACACTAGCGTCGATGCCATCTGTGAGCAGATGGGCCGGACGCCGTCGTGGGCTGAAGGGCTATTGCTCCGGGCAGACGGGTATGAGTGCGAATTTTATAAAAAAGATTGATTTCCCGGTACTTAACATAGTGATTCCTGTCCTTTCACTATCAGAGGGAATTTCCTCGGATGTTTATTTTAAGAAAGGCGGGATTCGCTATGAAGTTTTTGATTCCGGAAGATGAATTTGGCGTGTTTGCTGATCAGAGAGGTGTACCAAGGGTCGACAGCCTGTTTGTTGCAGCGACTTTTGAAAAACAGCATTATAACGTTCTGCGTGATATTGGACGAATTACTGCATCCAATTCTGGATTAAGCCCAGAATTCATTGCACTCAATTTTGAGGGCAATACATATCGTGATGCCAGGGGAAGAAAACTGCCACGTTACTTACTGACCCGCGATGGGTTCACCATGCTGGTCATGGGCTACACAGGCTCGAAGGCGATGCATTTCAAGGAACTCTATATCCAGCGTTTCAACGAGATGGAGCAGTGCATCCGGTCGCTCCTGTCTGCCCGGCAGGAATTCCCGATGCTGACGGACATGATCTGCCGGCTGCATGAAAGCCCGAAGGCATATCACTTCAGCAATGAAGCCGACATGCTGAACCGCATCGTCCTGGGGATGTCTGCCAAGCAGTTCCGGCTGGCCAACGGCATCGAAAAAGGGCAGAGCATCCGGCCTTATCTGACTGCACAGCAGATCCATGCTCTGGACCGGCTGCAGCACCTGGATTACGGCCTGCTGTATTCCTGCCCGGATTTCCAGCAGCGCAAGCAGATGCTCATGACCTATTACAAAACGGAACTGGAGGGATGAATCATGTTTTACGTAAAAGAATCACTTAAAGATGGTGTCGATGTGACGGTCGAAATCAATGACGAAAACGTTTTCTGCCGCTGCCCGGTCTGTGGCAGGGAAGTACCTGTCAATCTGAAGGATGTCCTGTCAGACAGTGACGCTGACCTGGTGGGAACGGCAGTATTGTGCGATGAATGTGCGGAAGGGTGGATGGAACTGCATGGAAAACAATCCGAAACGTAATGCAGAGTATTATCCGGACTCGACAGCGTATCAGGCAATCAGGAACGTGGAACCACAAAGGTTCCCGTTCATGCCTGTTGTGTACGTGTGTTCGCCCTATGCCGGGGATGTGGAAGAAAATATCCGGAAAGCCTGTGCCTACTGCCGCTATACGGTAGACCAGGGATATATCCCTCTGGCACCGCATCTGTATCTACCGCAGTTCCTCGACGAAGAATCGGAACGGGAACTGGCACTCTTTATGGATATCGCACTATTGTCCCGCTGCGTCGAACTCTGGGTCTTTGGCGATGTGATTTCGGCGGGAATGGAAAAAGAAATCCAGTACGCCCAAAGAAAAGGAAAACCAATTCGGTATATTAACGAGGTGAAATAAGATGGATTTTACACTTTATAGGTCAGACTTTGCTGGCGTGGAAGCGAATTGCCGCTATCCCAGGCAGCAGAAAATCAGCTGTGCCGAGGACCTGAAGGCGGCAGCCGCCTTCGATCATGTCTGCGTAGCCTTCGAAGATTGTTATCGGAAGCGGGAGAATTTTCTCTCCGCCGACGTCCTGGTCATGGATTGTGACAACACTCACTCGGAGAATCCTGCTGACTGGATTACCATGGAAAACCTCCTGGCCATGCTGCCAAAAGTCTCGGTGGCCATCGTGCCGTCAAGGAATCACATGAAACCCAAGGACGGCAAGTGTGCCAGACCACGCTTCCATGCCTATTTCGGGATTCCGGATATCACGGATGAACAGCACTATGCAGAACTGAAACGGGCAATCCACCGTGCCTATCCCTTCTTTGATGAAGCGGCTCTCGATGCGGCCCGGTTCATCTATGGCTGCCCTGTCGAGAAAGTATTGTGGCAGGACGGGGAAACGACAATCGACCAGGTACTCAAAGTGGGAGATACCGAGTCACGCAGTATCCCGGCCGGACGCCGGAACAGCACCATGAGCCGTTTTGCCGGCCGCGTCATCAAACGTTATGGGGCGACGGAAAAGGCGTACCAGATTTTCCTCGACGAAGCGGAAAAGTGCGACCCGCCGCTTCCCGACACTGAGCTGAACACTATCTGGGGCAGTGCCGTACGGTTCGGCAAGCGCATCGCAAAGCAGGAAGGTTACGTCAGCCCGGATGAATACAACAACGATTTCGGCACCCGGGACTCCTTGCGGCCAGAGGATTATTCAGATATCGGCCAGGCCAAGGTCATCGCCAGAGAATACGGCAACGAGCTGCGCTACACCGACAGCACGGATTTCATCCGCTACGATGGCATCTGCTGGGAAGAATCGCGGCAGGCAGCGGTCGGTGCAGCGGAAGAATTCCTGGATTTGCAGCTGGCTGATGCTAATGAACAGTCCGAGCAGGCACTCAAGGAATTAGCAGGGACAGGGATTTCGGAAGATATCATCCGTAAGGGCGGACGGAACCTGGAGAAGATGATCGAGGAAAAGCAGACCAAAGCCTACGCCGCCTACCTTGCCGCAGAAGCGTACCGGAAGTTTGTCCTGAAACGCCGCGATATGCGCTATATCCTGTCGGCCTTGCAGGCATTGAAACCCATGGTCCAGATGCCTATCCAGGCACTGGATGCAGATGAATTCCTGCTGAACACCCCGTCTTATACATATGATCTGCGGAAAGGGATGCGGGGACGGCAGGAACACCGAGCGACGGACTTCATCACGAAATGTACCTCGGTAGACCCGGGCATCGAAGGGAAAGCTATTTGGGAACAGGCCGTCCGGCAGTTCTTTACCGGCGATACGGCGCTCATCGACTACGCCCAGGAAATCAGCGGTCTCATGGCTATCGGCAAAGTCTATGTAGAAGCCCTGGTCATCGCGTACGGCGACGGCCGCAACGGCAAGTCGACCTACTGGAATTCCCTGGCCCGCGTCCTTGGCAGCTACTGCGGCGGCATCTCTGCCGATGCCCTGACGGCAGGCTGCAAGCGGAACGTCCGTCCGGAAATGGCGGAGCTGAAGGGGAAGCGCATGATCATTGCCGCCGAAATGGAAGAAGGCGTCCGGCTTTCTACGTCCATCCTGAAACAGCTCTGCTCAACGGATGAAGTGAGCGGCGAAAAGAAGTATAAGGATCCTTTTAAGTTTGTACCGACACACACGCTGGTTCTCTACACGAACCACCTGCCCAGGGTGGGAGCCAATGACGAAGGGACATGGCGGCGTCTTATCGTCATGCCCTTCAAGGCCCAGTTCGAAGGGAAGAGCGACATCAAGAACTACGCAGACTACCTGGTGGAGAAAGCCGGTCCTGCCATCCTGCAGTGGATTATCGAAGGGGCGGAGAGGGTCATTGCCAAGAACTATCACCTGGATACGCCTGATTGCGTCGCATCTGCCATCAATGAATACCGCGGGCAGAATGACTGGCTTCGGCATTTCCTGGATGACTGCTGTGAAGAAGATGCCTCTTTCAGCGAGAAGTCCGGGGAACTTTATACGGCCTATCGGCTGTACTGCCAGCAGATGAACGAGTATACCCGCAGTACGACGGATTTTTACGGAGCATTAGAGAAAACTGGGTTTGACAGGCGTAAGCGGAAAGCTGGGTATTTCATTTATGGGCTGAAGCTGAAAGTCACAGATTTCCTGTAAGAAAAAGGGAAGGGTGCAGGTCGGTGCAGGTCAATATATAAACCCCCTTTAGGGCTGAAAAATAGAAAAAATGTCTTTAAGGGAAGTTTATGAAACGACCTTCACCGACCTGCACCCCTATAAAAAAGAGGTGAGTAATATGCGAGAAAAAGTAATCGAACACCACCTGGTGATGGAAACGGAGAAGGCTGGCGGTAAGGCAGTGAAGCTTGTTTCGCCATCATTTGCAGGTATGCCGGACCGCTTGATTCTATTGGCTGATGGGAAGATGGGCTTTGTGGAAGTAAAGGCACCGGGGCAGAAGCCAAGGCCGCTGCAGCTGAAGCGCCATGCCATGTTGCGACGGCTGGGCTACCAGGTATTCGTCCTGGATGCCATGGAGGATATTCCCGCAGTCCTGAAGGCTATCGCCCACATGCCTGATGGGAAAGGGGGCGGAGGTGCATGAAGTTCATACCGCATGATTATCAGAAATACGCCATCGAATACATCAAGTCCCATCCCATTACAGCCCTGTTCCTAGACATGGGCCTTGGCAAGACGGTGACAACGCTGACGGCCATCCGTGACCTCATGTATGATGCCTTTGAAGTTAAGCGGGTGCTGGTGATAGCTCCGCTGCGGGTGGCGAGAGACACCTGGCCGGATGAACTCAGGAAGTGGGATCACCTGAAAGAGCTGACCTGCAGTGTGGTCGTGGGAACCGTGGCAGAACGGCGGCGGGCTTTGCAGCAGGATGCGGATATCTATATCGTGAACCGCGAGAACCTGGCCTGGCTCTATGAGAACAGCCGCCTGGATTTCGATATGGTCGTCCTGGACGAGCTGTCGAGTTTCAAGAACCACCAGTCGAAGCGGTTCCGTGCCATGAAGGCCATGCGGCCGAAGGTGAAACGCATCGTAGGGCTGACGGGGACACCCAGCGGCAATGGCTTGATGGACCTCTGGGCTGAGTTCCGCATCCTGGATATGGGGGAGCGGCTGGGAAGATATATCAGCCAGTACCGTAACTTATACTTCAAGCCGGACAAACGCAACGGCATGGTGGTGTATTCCTACAAGCCCCTGCCGGGAGCGGAAGAAGCCATCTATCACCAGATTGCCGATATCACCGTGTCCATGAAGGCAACAGATTATCTGGAGATGCCGGAATTGGTGAGCGTAGCGAAGGAAGTCAGACTGAGTGAAAAGGAGAAGGAACGGTATGACGAACTGAAGAAGTCCCTGGTACTGGAGCTTCCAGGCGGCGAGGTCACCTCTGCCAATGCCGCGTCGCTTACCCTGAAGCTTTCGCAGATGGCGAACGGCGCCATTTACACAGATGACAAGAACGTCGTGAATATCCATGACCGTAAACTGGAGGCCCTGGAAGACCTAGTAGAAAGTGCCAACGGCAAGCCAGTCCTGGTGGCGTACTGGTTCAAGCACGATAAGGACCGCATCCGGGAGCGGATGGAAGCCAGGGAACTGAAGGAGCCGCAGGATTTCGCCGACTGGAACGCAGGAAAGATTCCTGTGGCCCTCATCCATCCAGCTTCTGCCGGACACGGCCTGAACCTGCAGCAAGGCGGTTCCATCCTGATCTGGTTCGGCCTGACCTGGAGCCTGGAGCTGTACCAGCAGACCAACGCCCGGCTCTGGCGGCAGGGGCAGCAAAGCCGCACTGTCATCATACAGCACATCGTAGCCAAGGACACAATTGACGAGCGCATCCTGAACGTCTTGAAACACAAAGACGGAACCCAGGCCGCACTGATTGAAGCCGTAAAGGCTGACCTGGGCATGACGGAAACAGAAAATGGGGGTATACTATGAAACAGGAAACAGAAGGAGAAGAAAAGCGTATGGAAGCCAAGGCGTACCTGGAACAGGCACGGAACATCAACATACAGATAGACAGCAAGCTGGAGCAGGTATCGTCTTTGCGGCAGCTGGCTATCAAGGCGTCATCGACACTCAGCCCGGTGCCGCCAAGCGGGACACCCAATCCGCACCGTCTGGAAGAAACCATCGCCCGTATGATGGATATGGAACAGGAAGTGGATGAAGCCATCGACGTCCTGGTCGAACTCAAGGCAGACATCATGAAGGCTGTCAGCCGAGTGCCAGATGCCCGGGAACGGGTCGTCTTGGAACTCCGCTATTTGGCCTTTAAAGACTGGGCATCCATTGCCGATACTCTCGGACTTCATATCCGCCAGGTGTACCGGCTGCATGACGAAGCCCTGAAACACATCGAGATTCCTGGCGAATGTCACTGAATGTCACTAAAGCAGCACTTGATGTCACAGGCTTCTGTAAGATATACTATAATCAGCAAGAAAAGAATGAAGGACCGAGGCTTGAACGCCATCGGTCCTTTTTTGATGCTGGAGATGATGTAAATGCCCAGAAGACCGAAGACGCCCTGCAAATATCCGGGCTGCCCCAGGCTGGTGCCGTATGGAAGAAAATATTGTGAGGAACATGAACGGCAGTGCCAGGGCGACCGGGCTGATGCAGAAACACGTGGCTACGGATGGGAGTGGCAGAAGGCCAGGAAGTTTTTCCTGAAACGTCATCCCTGGTGCATCCGCTGCAAAGCAAAAGGCCGTCTCGTCCCGGCAACGGTCGTTGACCATATCAAACCGCATCGCGGTGATGCGAAACTGTTCTGGGACGAAACGAACTGGCAGCCCCTTTGCAAGAGCTGCCATGACCATAAGACGATGACCGAAGACCGGAACATCGAGTACAAGTACTGAATCCGTCCGTAGGGCGGGGGGATGCAAATCTCTGCAGCCCTTCCGTCCATGACCGCCGCCCCCTCAAACGTGAAAAAACGCGAAATTCATAAGGGGGGATACCCGGCATCTAAAATCGAATCATCTGCTCCAGGCCGACTGGCCCGGAGCTTTTTTGTTGTGTGAAAGGAGCCTGTCATGAACGACTGCCAGCGCCGGCAGATAGAAGACATGCGGAAGCAGGGGATGGGCTACAAGGCCATCGCCAGAAAGACCAAGCTGTCACGGGACAGCGTACGGAATTATTGCAGGTGGCACCACCTCGCCGGCTATGGCCGGGCGGTGGCGGCTGCCTTCAGAGAGGAGCAAGCGTGTGAAGACATCGGATATGGAATGGAAGATGCTGCCCATCGGCCAGCTGAAGCCTGCGGCATATAACCCCAGGAAGCAGCTGAAGCCTGGCGACAAGGAATACGAGAAAATCAAGAAGTCCATTCAGGAGTTTGGCTATGTGGAACCCATCATCGTCAATTACGACATGACGGTCATCGGCGGGCATCAGCGCCTGACCGTACTGAAGAACCTGGGCTACGAAGAAGTCCAGTGTGTCGTTGTCCATATCGAGGATGAGCATAAGGTCAAGGCGCTCAACATTGCGCTCAACAAAATCACGGGTGCCTGGAACGAACAGCTCCTGGCCGACCTTATCGTCGATTTGCAGAGCGTCGACTTCAACGTCGACCTGACGGGCTTTGAAGCACCGGAAGTCGAGCAGCTCTTCTCGAAAGTGTACAACAAGAAAATCAAGGAAGATGACTTTGATGTCGACGGCGAACTGGCAAAGCCGACTGTCGCCCGTGCGGGAGATATCTGGCTCCTGGGTGACCACCGCGTCATCTGTGGCGATGCGACGCTGCCGGAAACCTATGAACGGCTGATGGCGGGGAAGAAGGCCAACATGGTGCTGACGGATCCGCCGTATAACGTCGATGTCGAAGAAACAGCCGGCAAGATCAAGAACGACAATATGCCGGATGACAAGTTCTACCAGTTCCTTTTCGCGGCCTTTGTCAATATGGAACAGAACATGGAGCAGGATGCTTCCATCTATGTATTCCACGCAGATACCCAGGGGCTGAACTTCCGCAAGGCATTCAAGGACGCAGGATTCTACCTGTCTGGCTGCTGCATCTGGAAGAAGAACGCCCTGGTGCTGGGCCGCAGCCCGTACCAATGGCAGCACGAGCCGTGCCTTTTTGGCTGGAAGCTGAACGGCAGGCATCAATGGTATTCCGACCGCAAACAGACGACCATCTGGGAATACGACCGGCCGAAAGCCAGCAAAGAGCATCCCACCATGAAGCCTATAGCCCTGATGGCGTACCCTATACAGAATTCATCCATGAGCCACTGCATCATCCTGGACCCGTTCCTCGGTTCCGGTTCCACCCTCATGGCCTGCCAGCAGACGGGCCGCATCTGTTACGGCATCGAGCTGGACGAGAAGTTCGTCGACGTCATCGTCAGGCGCTACATCAGTGAATATGGGGACGCGGGTGTGTTTGTCCTGCGCGGGGACGAGAAAATCCCGTATGCGGAGGTGGCAGATGATGGAACAGATTAAGCTGGGCAGCCTGTTCTCCGGGAGCGGCGGCTTTGAACTGGGCGCCATCCTGGCGGGCATCCGTCCTGTATGGAACTCGGAAATCGAGCCGTTCCCCATCCGCGTGACGACGAGACGGCTGCCATCTGTGAAGCATTACGGCGATGTGAGTGCCATAAACGGCGCACAAATCGAGCCGGTAGACATCATTACCTTCGGCAGTCCCTGCCAGGATATGTCGATTGCCGGAAAAAGGGATGGCCTTGGCGGTTCGCAGTCCTCGCTGTTCTATCAGGCAGTGCGCATCGTGAAGGAAATGAGGGAAGAAACGAATGGACAATATCCAAGATATATCGTGTGGGAGAATGTCCCTGGGGCTTTCTCCAGCAACAAGGGAGAGGACTTCCGGACGGTCCTTGAAGAAATCTGCCGCATCAAAGACCCTGCGGTTTCAGTGGCTGGCTGTGCCAGATGGCAGCCTGCGGGATGCATCCTGGGAAACGGGTACTCTGTGGCCTGGCGCGTCCTCGATGCCCAATACTGGGGCGTCCCCCAGCGAAGAAAGCGCATCTACCTTGTCGCAGATTTTAATGGACAAAGTGCCGGAAAGGTTCTATTTGAGTCCGAGGGCCTGTCAGGGTATTCTGCGCAGGGCTTCCGAGCATGGCAGGGTGCTGCCGGACGTCTTGCGCCTGGCCCTGGAACGGCAGGCACAATCTGCCTGAATGACCAGGGCGGCATCCGAATGGATGTGACGGAAGAGCGGACGAACACCTTACGGGCAGAAGCCCATCATCCTCCGGTCATCGTCAATCTGCCGGGTCCGGTGTTTGAGAACCATGGAGCCGATGCCCGGTACAAGGGGCCGCTCTCTGTGAACCCATCACTCACGGCGCGGTACGGGACGGGCGGCAACAACCAGCCGCTGATCCTGCAGGGCGGGGGCAACAGAGAAAAGAAAACCTATGATGTACGGCAGACCTCGGACGGCACCCGCAATATGCGGAACCATATCTATGAGAGCGATACCTGCCGGACCGTCGACCGTTCGGGAAATGTACCGGGGAGCAACCAGGGCGGCATCGCTGTGGTGGAGCTGACCTATAGTGCCAGCAAGAATTCCCACTTCACACGGGCGGCGAAGGAAATGGCCAGTTCCCTGGTAGCTACGGATTATAAAGATCCGCCGCTCATCAACAGCCATGCTCGTGTCCGCCGCCTGATGCCGGCAGAATGTGCAAGGCTCCAGGGATTCCCGGACTGGTGGTGCAGCCATCTGGAAACAGGGAACCCGTCTGAAGAAGACATCCGCTTTTGGAGCGATGTCTTTGAGACCCATCGGAAAGCCCTGGGGAAAAAGACAAAGCCCAAGACCCGGAACCAGATTATCAAATGGCTGAAGGAACCGTACCGGGATTCTGCGGAATACAAGATGTGGGGCAACGGTGTCGCCCTTCCCTGCGTGTATTTCGTCTTGGCCGGCATTGCCTGCTTCTTTGAGAAAAAGATGCAAAAATGATTTGCTATTATCGGCGTTCAGAGTGATATATGTACTAGCAAAACAAGGAGGTACATAGACCATGACAATCCAGACGAACCTGAACGACCGCAAGGAACTGGCCAGAAGGCTGATTCCCTTCAACCATAACGAAAAGCTCCGCTATACGGGGACGCCGGCCTTTGCCTACGAAGGGCGGGGGTTCCGCATCCTTCGCAGCGGCGATATCGAATGCGATGATGAAAAGACAGAAGCCGCCATCACGGCTTTCCTGCAGGAAGCAGGAATCCTTCCGCATCCGGAACCGGCAGAAGGAACGGAACCCGAAGTGCCGCAAGAGCCGCTGGAGCAGGATGAAACGCCAGGATTGGACGCACTGCCGCATCCGGACAGGATGGAAATCAAGGTTCCCATTGATGGCATGGACGGTGCGCAGCTCCGCAACCTGGTCTTCATGCTCCACGCCCAGCAGTACCTGCTGAACCGGGCGGCAGGACATGAAAACATCCATGTGCCGGACAGGCTGGTGGAAGACTTGAAAGAAGAACCTGGTACCGACCAGACTTCCTTCTTTGCCATCTATCAGAACTATCGCAAGGAAGGGCGGGGCTTCTGGATTGCGGCAGATACGGTGACATTCTGCATTGCCGCAACCGGCAATGCTGTGAAGAACCGCGCCCTGATTGAACTAGCGGCCTTCATGGTCAGCGCAGCGAAAAAAGCGAAACGGGTTCAGGCTGACACACGGAAGCCTGAAAACGAGAAGTACTACCTGCGGATGTGGCTCCTGCGCATCGGCATGGGGACCAAGGCCAGCCACGAATCGCGCATGGCCCTGCTGAAAGGCCTGAAGGGATGGAGTGCCTTCCGCACGGAAGAAGAAGCCAAGGCTCATGCCAGAAAGCAGAAGGAACGCCGGCATCAGAACCCATAAATTTTCAATTTAATTCATAATTATTCTCAAAATGACTTGCTATTGTGTGCCTTTAGAGTGATATATAGTGTACCAAAAGAACACACGCACACATAGAAAGGACAGAGAGGATTATGAAAACACTGCACTTTGGCATCGAAATGGAAATGACAGGGATTACAAGAAGCCGGGCCGCCAGCCTCATGGCCCGCTTCTTCGGGACGGAAAGTCGGCATGAAGGCGGAGCCTACGATACCTACACCGCAAGGGATGAACAGGGACGGAAATGGAAAGCCATGAACGACTCCAGCCTGGTTCCACAGAAGAAGGTGAACGGAAACATTACAGATGCTTCCAGCTTCTACCGCACGGAAGTGGTCAGTCCCATTCTTTCCTACGAAGACATCCCGAAGCTGCAGGAACTGGTGCGGATGCTACGCAAGGCCGGGGCCTTTGCCAATAAATCCTGCGGCATCCACATTCACGTCGGGGCCGAACGCTTCACGGCAAAGACCCTACGGAACCTGGTGAACATTATGGCGAGCAAAGAAGACATGATTTACCGCGCCCTCCAGATCAACCCCTCGCGGGAAAACCGATACTGCCGGAAAACGAACACCACCTTCCTGAAGGATCTCAACCGGAAAAAGCCGGACACGCTGGACGGCATCGCCGACCTCTGGTATCAGGAAGCACCCTACGGACGGAACCATCATTACAACAGCACCCGCTACCACGGGCTGAACCTGCATGCCACCTTCACCAAAGGAACCGTCGAGTTCCGGCTTTTCAACGGGACACTCCACGCTGGGGAAATCAAGGCATACATTCAGTTCTGCCTGGCCGTCGCTCATCAGGCCCTGGCCCAGAAGAAAGCCTCGGCCCGAAAGACCGAAACGGACAATGAGAAATACGCTTTCCGGTGCTGGATGCTCCGGCTCGGACTCATCGGTGACGAGTTCAAGACCTGCCGGCTCCACTTCCTGAAACACCTCACGGGCAATTCCGCATGGCGCAATGCCGCCGCTTGAAGGGGATAGCCTTACGGGCAGCTTCGGCTGCCCTTGGGGTGGTAGAAGGGTAATCCCTTCAGAAAGGATGAGAGCGATGAAACAAAGAATCTACATTGCCTACGGCAGCAACATGAGTGAAGTACAGATGGCAAGACGGTGTCCTGACGCCGTTCTTTCAGGGACGGGCCGAATCCGGGGCTATGAACTCCTCTTCAAAGGTTCTCTGACAGGATGTTACGCCACTATCGAGAAGAAGGCGGATGCCTTCGTGCCGGTTGTTTTCTGGCGCATTTCTCCGGCGGATGAACGGCGGCTCGATGCCTATGAAGGCTTCCCGCGGTTCTATTATAAAAAAGAAGTGGATGTGGAAACAGATGACGGCATCATCAGCGGTCTTGTGTACATCATGCACGAAGACCGGCGGTTCGGTATTCCGGAGGACTGGTATTATCAGAACATGGAGCGGGATTACCGCAGGTTCGGTTTCGACCTGTCTATCCTGCGAGCCGGCCTGCGGCACAGCCGGGAACGGATGGAAGGAACGCGGCTCCGGCTTATCGCCATGGATGACAGGCAAGCTCCGCCCAAGGGAACTGAAGGCACCGTCCAGTTCGTCGATGATGCTGGAACCATCCATGTACAGTGGGATACAGGCAGCAGTCTTGGGCTGATACCCGGAACCGACGAATGGGAAGTCATCGAATAAGATGCATAAATATCGGATAGGCAGTCAGCGTCGAACTGTTCGAAGACAATGGCCACGCCATCGAATGGGTCATGAAGAATTAAAAAAGAGAACCCGAGGGGAACGCAGATGCGGTCCCCTCTGTCGTACAGCCCGCAAGGGCTTTTTTATTGGGAGGTGAGCGCCATTGGCTGTACGAGGAAGAAAACCGAAGCCGACGGCGCTCAAGGTGCTGGAAGGCAATCCCGGCCATCGTCCCCTCAATAAGAAGGAACCCATGCTAAAGGGACGGCTCCCTCGCTGCCCGGACTGGCTGGAAGATGACGCCAAGAAAGAATGGAAGCGGCTGGGGAAAGTCCTTGCTGAGATGGGGATGCTGACCAACCTGGATATGATGGCCTTTGCCGGGTACTGCCAGGCATATGCCCGATGGAAAGGAGCGGAAGAGTTCATCACCCAGCATGGGGATATGGTGCGGACGCCGAACGGCTACCTGCAGCAGGTACCGCAGGTAGCCATTGCCCAGACGAACCTCAAGATCATGCTGAAATTCTGTGAGCAGTTTGGCCTGACCCCGTCAGCCCGGAGCCGCATAGTTGGGGAAGAGAACGGGGCAGAAAAAGAAACGGATGAAATGGAACTGCTGTTAAGGGGGTGACAAGTTTGGCATTTGTATATAAGCCGTCAGCGTTCATGCTGCCGGATTCCCATTACGACAAGGACAAGGCCGACAGGGCGGTTGCCTTCATCGAGCATCTCTGTCATACCAAAGGCAAATGGGCCGGGCAGCCGTTCCTGCTCCTGCCGTGGCAGGAACAGATTGTGCGTGATCTCTTCGGCATCGTCAAGGAAAACGGGAAGCGGCAGTTCCTGACGGCCTATATAGAGATTCCAAAGAAGAACGGGAAAAGCGAGCTGGCTGCAGCCATCGCCCTGTACCTTCTTTATGCCGATAACGAGCCGAGTGCCGAAGTGTATGGTGCGGCCTGTGACCGCAACCAGGCTTCCATTGTCTTTGATGTGGCACGGCAGATGGTCGAGATGAGTCCGGCCCTGATGCGCCGCTCCAAGATACGGACGGCGGGCAAGCGCATCATCAATTATCGCAACGCCGGGTTCTACCAGGTGCTGTCGGCGGAAACCGGGACCAAACACGGACTCAATGTGTCGGGCCTGGTCTTTGACGAAATCCACGCCCAGCCGAACCGCAAGCTCTATGATGTCCTGACCAAAGGCTCCGGCGATGCCCGGGAGCAGCCGCTCTTCTTCATCATCACGACGGCGGGCAACGACAAGAACAGTATCTGCTATGAGTTGCACACAAAGGCCCTTGACTTGATGGCGGGCCGAAAGAAAGATTCCACCTTTTACCCCGTGGTCTATGGCCTGGAACATGAGGAAGACTGGACGGATGAAGCCAATTGGTACAAAGCCAATCCTTCTCTGGGGCATACCATTCAGATTGATCGCGTCCGGGAAGCCTATCGGAATGCTGTCGAAAATCCGGCGGAAGAGAATGTCTTTAAGCAGCTCCGGCTCAATATCTGGACTTCGGCCAGCATCCGCTGGATACCGGAACAGGTCTACGACAAGGGGAGCCTTCCCATTGACCTGGATTCCCTGCGGGGACGGATGTGCTACGGCGGGCTGGACTTGTCCAGTACATCGGATATCACGGCCCTGGTACTGGCTTTCCCGCCACGGAGCGATGATGAGAAATACATCCTGTTGCCTTTCTTCTGGCTGCCGGAAGACACGCTGGAACTGCGGTGCCGCCGGGACCATGTTCTCTACGACGTCTGGCAGAAGCAGGGCTTCATCCAGACGACGGAAGGGAACGTCATCCATTACGGCTTCATCGAGAAGTTTATCGAACGCCTGGGGGAAACGTACCACATACGGGAAATCGCCTATGACCGCTGGAACGCCACCCAGATGGTGCAGAACCTGGAAGATATGGGCTTCACCATGGTGCCTTTCGGCCAGGGGTTCAAGGATATGTCGCCGCCGTCGAAGGAGCTGTTCAAGCTCCTGATGGAAGGGAACATCATCCATGGCGGCAATCCCGTTCTCAAATGGATGGCCAGCAACGTCGTCATGCGCCAAGATCCTGCGGGAAACATCAAGCCGGACAAAGAAAAATCCGTCGAAAAGATTGACGGAATCGTGGCGTCCATCATGGCACTAGACCGCTGCATCCGCAACGGGACTGGCAGTGGCAGTGTCTATGACGAACGAGGTGTTATTGCATTTTAAAGACATTTGCAAAAATGGCAGGTGCTTTTTTGTGCCCGTTTTTGGAGGTATTTTATGAGAATCCCCTTTTTATCCAGCCTGTTCCGTACCCGGGACAAGCCTCAGAACTATTATATCGGCACGGATTTTCGTTATCTGTTCGGCCCCTCTGCCAGTGGCAAGACGGTGAACGAGTTCACGGCTATGCAGACGACGGCAGTGTATGCCTGCGTCCGCATCCTGGCGGAAACTCTGGCGGCCTTGCCGCTCCAGCTGTACCGTTACACGCCTGGCGGCAAGGAGCGGGTCTATGACCATCCGCTGTACCATCTGCTCCATGATGAGCCGAATCCGGAGATGACTTCGTTTATCTTCCGGGAAACGCTCATGAGCCACCTGCTCATCTGGGGCAATGCTTACGCCCAGATCATCCGCGACCGATTAGGGCGGGTACAGGGACTATACCCGCTCAGGCCGGACAAGATGACCGTCTGCCGGGATGACCGGGGAAAGATTTTTTATCTGTATACCAAGACGGGAGACGAGAATCCGAACATCAAGCCGTACGGGCAGGTGGCCCTGCAGAAGGAAGAAGTGCTGCATATCCCCGGCCTTGGGTTTGACGGCCTGGTCGGTTATTCGCCGATTGCCATGGCCCGCAATGCCGTGGGCATGACCATGGCCTGCGAGGAATACGGTGCCTCTTTCTTTGCGAACGGGGCCAGCCCCAGCGGGGTGCTGGAACATCCAGGCGTTCTGAAGGATCCGGCCAAAGTCCGGGATTCGTGGAATGCCGTCTACCGGGGGACGGGCAATGCCCACAAGGTGGCTGTGCTGGAAGAAGGCATGAAGTACCAGCAGATCGGCATCCCGCCGGAAGAAGCACAGTTCCTGGAAACACGGAAGTTCCAGCTCGATGAGATTGCCCGGCTCTACCGCATCCCGCCACACATGATTGGCGACCTGGAGAAAAGTTCCTTCAATAATATTGAGCAGCAGTCCATGGAATTTGTGAAGTACACGCTGGATCCATGGGTCATCCGCTGGGAACAGGCCATGCAGAAAGCCCTGTTCCTGCCGGAAGAGAAGAAACAGTATTTCCTGAAGTTCAACGTGAACGGTCTCATGCGCGGCGACTATGAGAGCCGCATGACCGGGTACAGCATCGGCCGGCAGAACGGCTGGCTGTCCGCCAACGATATCCGGGAGATGGAAGACATGAATCCCGTGTCGGATGAAGAGGGCGGTAATCTATACCTTGTCAATGGCAGCATGACCAAGCTCAAGGATGCCGGGGCTTTTGCCCAGAAGGGAGATACGAATGAAACATAAATTTTGGAAGTGGGTGACTAACGAAGCACCGGATTCTTTCGGCAGTGAACGGACGCTGTATCTGGACGGCCAGATTTCGGATGAGACCTGGTGGGGCGATGAAGTGACACCGAAGGCATTCAAAGAAGAACTGAATGCGGGCAGCGGCGATATCACACTCTGGATCAACAGTCCGGGCGGTGACTGTTTTGCCGCTGCCCAAATCTATAACATGCTCATGGATTATCCGGGGAACGTCACCGTCAAGATTGACGGCCTGGCCGCTTCGGCTGCGTCCGTCATCGCTATGGCCGGGACCAAGGTCTGCATGTCGCCAGTGGCCATGCTGATGATCCATAATCCGGCGACCCTGGCCTATGGCGATCAGGCAGAGATGGAAAAGACCATCGGCATGCTGAGCGAAGTCAAGGAGAGCATCATCAACGCTTACGAAATCAAGAGCGGCCTGGCCCGCACGAAGATTTCGCACATGATGGATGACGAGACCTGGCTCAACGCGAAGAAGGCCGTGGAACTTGGCTTTGCCGATGAAATCCTCTTCGACCAGAAGAAAGACGATGGGGAGCAGCCGGAAGCCATGATTTACACCCCTGTTACTGTCACCAATTCGTTAGTACAGAAATTAAAACCACGTGAACCTGTCAATAAAGTGCCAGCCGCTTCCCTGGAGAACCGGCTGGCATTGCTCATTCATTAAGGAGGACAACAATGGATACGATTTTAGCACTGCGTGAGAAACGCAAGAATCTGTGGGATGCCGCCAAGAATTTTCTGGATACCGTCCGTGATGAAAACGGCATGGTCTCTGCAGAAGATGCGGCTCGCTACGACAAGATGGAAGCGGATGTGGTGAACCTCGGCAAAGAAATCGACCGCCTGGAACGCCAGCAGCAGCTCGATGCCCAGCTGTCCCAGCCGACCACGATGCCGATTACTGAACTCCCTGGCGCAGGCCAGAATGGAGCAGAAAAGAGAGGCCGTGCGTCCGATGCCTATCGTAAGGCTTTCTGGGACAGCATCCGCCATAAGAACTTCATTGATGTACAGAACGCCCTGAGTGCAGGCACCGATGCTGATGGTGGCTATCTGGTACCGGACGAATTCGAACACCAGCTCATCGACAAGCTCCAGGAAGAGAATTTCTTCCGCGGCCTGGCCACGGTCATCCACACCAGCGGCGACCGCAAGATTCCCATCGTGACGGGTCATGGCGAAGCGTCCTGGATGGAAGAGAACGGCCTCTACCCGGACAGCCAGGATACCTTCGGCCAGCAGTCCATCGGGGCGTACAAGCTGGGGACGGCTATCCGTGTGTCGGAAGAACTGCTGAACGACAGCGCTTTCGACCTGGAAAGCTACATTGCCGGTGAATTTGCCCGCCGTATCGGCACGAAGGAAGAAGAAGCCTTCCTCACCGGTGACGGGAAGAACAAGCCGACTGGCGTGTTCCCGTCCGCGGAGCTGGGCGTGATAGCCAATGGCGCATCCATCACCTTTGATGATGTCATCGACCTGTATCACTCCCTGCGCATCCCGTACCGCCGCAAGGCCGTATGGCTCCTGAACGATGCAACCATTAAGGCCTTGCGCAAGGTGAAGGACAACAACGGCAACTACATCTGGCAGCCGTCTGTCACCGCAGGTACGCCGGATACTATCCTGAACCGTCCCTGCTACTGCACTTCCTTTGCACCGGAACTGGCGGCGGGCAGCCGTCCCATGCTCTTCGGGGACTTCAGCTACTACTGGATTGCCGATAGGGAATACCGCTCCTTCAAGCGGCTTAACGAATTGTATGCCGCCAACGGCCAGATCGGCTTCCTTGCCAGCCAGCGCGTCGATGGCATGCTGATGCTCAAGGAAGCGGTCAAGGCCCTGGAGATGAAAGCGAAGGGATAAGCCATGATTGTGACGCTGGAAGAAGCCAGGGAATACCTGCGGATTGATGAAGATGACACGAGTAATGATGACGTCATCCAGTCTTCCCTGGAAACAGCCCAGGCCCTCTGCCTGGATATATCCCGTTGCGAGGAAGCCGATGCCGAAGAGAATCCCGTGGTTTTTCACGAAGCGATTCTCTTCGCTGCGGCTTTTTTATATGAGCACCGGGAGGAAGCGGACTACGCAGGCCTTTTGAAACGTCTGCGCTGGCTGCTGTTCGGGGTCCGGCGGAGCTGTTTTTGAAAAGGGGGATGCCCATGAAGACGGGGCTTTTGAATAAACGGATTGAGATTCTGGGAAAGCAGGCCGTGACGGATGAATATGGTTTCGATACCCAGGCCGACGTCGTAGTGTACCGCTGCTGGGCATCCATCGAGCCTGCCCGGGGCAAAGTGTTCTATGAGATGGAACGCAAGGCGGACACGGAGTACAGCAAGATCACCATTCGCTGGCGTCCGGGTGTCACCCACGATATGAAGGTGAAGTATCAGGATCACCTCTACGACATCGATACCATAGTTGACCCGTATATGCGCCATGAAGCTCTGGAACTGTACTGTACGGAAGAAGTGAGGGGGACGGACAATGAGCGGAAGTGACTTTGAGGTCAAAGGATTGGATGACCTTTCAGAAAAACTGCTTTCTGCTATTGAAGAGTTTCCCGGCACTACCGAAAAGGGCCTGGTGACGCTTGGCAACAAGCTCAAGAAGGAGTGCGTAAAAAACACGCCGGAAGGCAGCACGGGCAAGCTGAAGAAAGGCTGGAAGCATAAGGTGGAAGGCTACAACGGTTCCGAGCTGGTCTATGAGCTGATCAACAAGCATCCCGTACATCACCTCTTAAATAACGGCCATGCGAAGAAAACACCTGGCGGCAGGACCGTGGGCTATTATGAAGGCCAGCACTATACGGAGAAATCCGTCAAGGTCTTCGAAGCCAGCGACTTGCAGCCGGGACTGGAGAGACTCACGAAGAAGCTCCTCAAGAAAGCAGGCGGCACATGATCCATGATATCGATATCTTGCAGGCGGTGCAGCAGAAACTCAAAGAGCGGTTCCCGTACCCCGTCTATTTGCAGGAAGTCAAGGAAGGCTTTGCGCCGCCGGCCTTTTTCCTGAAGACAATGACGGTAGCGACGCCGCAGAAAGAAAACGAGGTCTACCGGGATACGGACCTCTACATTACGTATCTGCCGAAGAAGCAGGAAAAAAGCACGGCCATCTACGCCGTGCTTTTTGCTGCGGAAAATTTATTCCGGGACGGACTGAAAGTCGGCAACCGTTATCTCCCTGTCGTGTCTATGAGTGAGGAGCTGATGGGGACGGACAATGACGGCGGGCGTCTGACGCTGACCTTCCAGTACTATGACGCCCGGGAAAAAGAAGAAACGGCAGAAATCATGAAGGTACTGCATCAGCGGTATCAGGGAAAGGAGACGTAACCCATGAAAATGCCATCCATTAATATCGCGTTCAAAGAAAAAGGCATCAGTGCCGTCGAACGCAGCGAACGCGGTATTGTCCTTCTGATTCTGAAAGAAGAGACACTGCCGTCCCAGACGGAAGTGAACCTGTACACGGCAGATGACATTCCCAAAGAACTCTCAGACAGCAACCGTGAGCAGCTGGAACTGACCCTTCGCGGCTACGTGAACAGTCCGAAGAAGGTCATCGCCGAAATCATCAGCAAGGATGCAGAAGATTATACCGATGTCCTCAAGGCCATCGAGAACAAGCGCTTCGATTACCTAGTCATCCCGGACATCGAAGAAAACCACATCGACACTATCGCGACCTGGATCAAGGGGATGCGGACGAATAAGAATAAGCGCATCAAGGCCGTCCTGCCGGACTGCACGGCGGATACGGAAGGAGTCATCAACTTCGTCAATCAAGTCATCCGTACGAAAACGAAGACCTACACGACGGCCCAGTACTGCGGGCGCATCGCGGGCATCATCGCAGGAACGCCGATGACCATTGCCTGTACGTATGCGCCGCTGCCGGAAGTCATCGGCTGTGACGTCTGGACGAAGGAAGAAATGGATACCATGACGGATGCCGGCAAGCTGTTCTTTTTCTTTGACGGGGAAAAGGTCAAGCTGGGCCGCGGAATCAACTCCCTGGTCACGACAATCCAGGGAAAAGGCGTATCGTTCCAGAAAATCAAGCTCGTCGATTTAATGGACATGATGTATGACGATATCCGCACCACAGCCCAGGATCATTACCTTGGCAAGTATGCCAACAGCTATGCCAACCGATGCCTCCTGGTGACGGCTATCCAGGGGTATCTTGACCAGCTGGCCCAGGAGGGCCTGCTGGAACAGGGGCAGAACACGGCTTATATCGATGTGGAATCCACGAAGATTTGGCTGGCATCCAATGGCAAATATACGAAAGAGGAACTGGCGGACATGTCGGAAATGGACATCAAGCTGGCCAACATCGGCAGCAATGTCTTCATCGCCGTAGATGCTTCGCTCCTGGATGCCATGGAAGATGTCACGATTGCCGTCAATATCTGAGGAGGTGAAGTACAGTGAACAGCATGGAAGCCAAACGGGTGATGAACGGAAAGTATGCCGACCTCTATATCGACGGCGACCTCATGGCCGAAGCCACGGCTTTCAAGGCCGAGGTCACCCTGACCAAGGAAGAAGTGAAGATGCTCCGCCATGTCGGCAAGGGCTACAAGGTCACGGGCTATGACTGCAAAGGGCAGCTGAAGCTCCATAAAGTCTCGAGCTACATGACCAAGAAGATGAACGACAACATTAAGGCGGGCAAGCAGACCGTCGTGACCATCGTCTCCGTCCTAGATGACAAGGATGCCATAGGCAGCGAACGCATCGTCATCAAGGATGCGACCTTTGACAGCCTCATTCTGGCCGACTGGGAAGTGGACAAGATGGGCGAGGAAAGCTACAGCTTCACTTTCTCGGACTGGGACCTCTTGGATTTAGCATAAGGAGAACAAGCACATGAATATGGTAGACCGACTGCTGAAAGCAGATGTAGTGAACAAGCTGGCCGAACGGCCTGAAAAGAAAGTGAAGATGGAACGGCTCTCGAAGTTGTTCGGATTCGATTTTATCATCACGCTCCGGGCTATCGACCCAGAACGCTACGCCGATATCCAGAAGATGGCCGTGGACTTCACCAACGGCAGCGCCGATAACATCGACATTTATCAGATGCAGACCCAGACGCTCCTGGCGGGGATTGCCGACCCGGACCTCAAGAACAAGGATCTGCTGGAAAAATTCGGGGCCGTACTTCCTGGTGACATCATCCGCAAGCTCTTCCTGGCAGGTGAGATTGCTGATCTCACAGCGCAGATCACAGAACTCAACGGCTATACGACCCAGGAAAAGGCGGACAAAGCCGTAAAAAACTGATCCGGACCGATGGCGAAGTGCAGGCAATGTATCTCCTGTTCCGGGAGCATCACCTGCTGCCGTCAGCGGTCATGAAACTGGGATACGGCGAACGGCAGGTGCTGTATGCTTTCATCCGCTATGAGATGGAAGAACGCGATAAAAAAGTATCTTCAGCATTATCGGATTAACTGCTGAAAATACGGCTATCTGCCATAAAGTCATAAGGCAGGCTCAAGCCACTTAGATATTTCATAGACGAAGTCGCTTTTTTTCTTGCATTGTGGGTGGCCGACACGTAGTACATGAAAGGTTTGATTGCCCAGGGTGGAAATGGCTTCCTGCCAGGGCATTTTTCTTTTCCCAATGTCTTTAAAACCGTTGTAATGAATATTATAACGGTCAAAAACGTTAGGGATGTAATCGTCATAATACCAAGATGTATAAAAAATGATATGAGTAGGATGTATTACCTTTAATTCCTGCTGAAGGACTTTTAGGTTTAGGATACAGTTGGATTTTACAAAATCTGAGGTAGTATCCTTTCCTCCGGAATTGTTGCATTTGACAATATTGGTAAATGCGATGTGTTCTATAGAATCGTCACCGAATATTCTCTGAGTGATAGCACGAGTATAGCTCCAATATGGCCAGCTTTTGTTCCACAGAGATTCACGGGTATATTGAAAGGGATTGCGGAAGCCGTCTTCAATCGTGCCGGGATTGTTTCTGGCATTTTTACCGACAAATAGAATTCTCTTGGAAGTTTTATTAAAATCGGAACCTACGCACCAGCAGCCAATCGGTAAGGATAAATGTTCTTTCTTGTGACATTCTTCACAGATTTTGCAAGTACCAAGCTCCATATGGTGATATCGTTCAGCTAATCTTTTTTCTGTTTCATTGAAATAGCGCATTGGAATTCCTCCGTAACGATAGATTTCTTTTATCTTACTATATTTTTAATATCTGTAACAACATTGAGAGGTGAAACAGCATGGCCAATAATGTCATCGATGCCGCCATCCGGCTGCGGGATTTGTTCACGCCGACCGTGCATAGCGTCAATGCCAGCCTGGGGACCATGAAGACCCAGATGGCGGCGGCGAAACAATCGGTCAGCGGACTGTCGGACAAGCTGACGGAGCATGAGCGCATCCAGAAACGGACGGCGAAGAGCATCGAGCAGACGGGAAGCAAGATTTCCGGCTTATCAGACAAGATAGCCCTGCTGTCAGCCCCCATCCTGGCAGCCGCAACGGCAGGCTTCAAGCTGCACAGCGACTTTGCCAACGGTATCGCCAAGATTTCGACTTTGGTCGACACGACGGTTGTTTCCATGCAGAAGGTCAGTGATGAGATTCGTGCTGTCAGCGATGAAACGGGCGCAGGTGTCGCTGATCTTTCGGAATCGGTCTACCAGGCCATTTCCGCTGGTGTCGATGCGGCCCATGCCGTGGGCTTTGTCAAAGACATGACAATTGCTGCGAAAGCCGGCTTCACCGACACGACGACTGCCGTTAACGGTGTGACCACGGTCCTCAATGCCTATGGAAAATCGGCAGAAGAAGCCACGGCGGTGACGGACCAGATGCTCCTGGCACAGAACTTCGGCAAGACATCCTTTGGCGAGATGGCCCAGTCCATGGGCAATGTCATCCCCATTGCGGCACAGCTCAATGTCAGTACCCAGGAACTGTTCGGTTCCATCGCCGTCCTGACCAAGAACGGTATCCGGACCAGCGAGGCCATTACCGGACTCAAGGCGGCTTACAGCAACATCCTGAAGCCGTCTGCCGAAGCGGCGAAACTGGCTCAGTCCCTTGGCCTTGAGTTCAATGCGGCTCATCTGCAGAGCGTGGGCTGGGTGAAGTTCCTGGACGAAGTGAAGCGGGCGACAGGCGGCGATGCCGAACAGATGGCCCAGCTCTTTGGCTCTGTCGAGGGCCTGAACAGCATCCTGGTCCTGACGGGCAAGGGAGCCGGGGACTTCGATAAGGTCATGGACCAGATGGCCCAGTCTGCCGGCATGACCCGGGAAGCCTATGAGAAGATGCTGACCCCGTCGGAGCAGATGCAAATTACCATGAACCAGCTGAAGAATGCCGGCATGGATTTAGCAGTGTCGTTTACGCCGTACTTCAAGGCCATGTCGATGCGCGTCAAGGAACTGGCTGCCTGGTTTCGTGCGCTTACACCGGAACAGAAAACGCTGATTGGCCAGGTGGCTTTTGGCATCGTGACCTTCCAGCTCTTCGGTTCCACCCTGGGGCGGGTGCTGACGGTCGGCGGCAGGGCTTTTGGTACTTTCAACTCTATTGCCACGGGCATTAGCAAAGCCGGCAGTGTCTCGAAGTATCTCTCGACCCAGTTCAAAGGACTCATTCCGGTCTGCCGGGGCATTGCCATCGTGGCCAGGGGCATGGGCAGTACCTTTCTGACTGCCGGACGCATGATGATCACCATCATCCGTGCCGTAGGCGCCGCAGCCATGGCCAATCCCATCATTATCATCATTGCCGCGATTATTGCTGCCTTGTACCTTCTGTGGAGGAACTGGGATACCGTGTCGCATTATATCGAACAGGCTATACAGGCTGTATCGGACGCCGTCGATGCAGGGATGAACTGGATCAGTTCTGCCTGGGACGGAGCCATGAACGGCATCAGCGAGACGGCCTCCAGTATCTGGGAAAGCATCAAGGACACCTTTCGCAGCGGTGTGAACTGGGTCATCGACCAGGTGAACGGCCTGATTTCCAGCATCAACGGCCTGTCTATCGACATTCCGTCCCTGACGGGAGGGGCGCCGACCCATGTGGGATTTGATATCCCAAGTATCAGCCACTTTGAAAGCGGTGTCGAGAACTTTCGTGGCGGCTTTGCCGTCATCAATGAAGACCGCCGGGGCGAGCTGGTACACCTGCCCAACGGCAGTACGGTCATACCTCATGATGAAAGCATCCGTCAGGCCATGAACGCCGGCAGCGGCGGCATCACCATCTGCATTGATACGATGAACGTCCGCAGCGAGCAGGACATCGACGCCGTCGCTGAAAAACTCGTCGAAAAAATGAGACTGTACGGCATGAACCGCATGAAAGGAGCGACCCTCTGATGAGTTCTTTCTTAGCATCTCTGTTGAACGCCATCGGCCAGGCTGCATCTTCCCTCACGATTTCTCTCTCTTCTGAATCGGCAGCGGTGGTCTTTCCCGTCCTGCCTTCGGAGCTGATGGTATCTGTCAATACGAATCATGGCACGGTGAACATCAATAACTTCGGCGACTACCTCATGATGGGAAAGACGGGACTCAGGACACTGACCCTTTCCGGATTTTTCCCAGCACAGGATTATCCCTTTGCCATGATGGGCCTTGCGCCTTATACATACATCGCCCAACTGGAAACGATGCGTACCGGTGACAGCGTCTGTCAGCTGACGGTGTCGGATACGCCGCTTTCCATGCCCTGCCTGATTTCGTCCTTCAAGTTTGGTGAAAAGGACGGCAGCGGCGATGTCTATTACGAGCTGGGCCTGACGGAGTACCGCTACGTCACAGCACCGGAGACGGGAAAGACCGATGCTGCGACAGGGCTGAAGAAGCGGCCGGAATCGTTCTGGTCGAAGATGAAGAAGAACATCACCTATTATCCCGGTGACAGCATCGGCAACGTCATCGGCCGGGCCGTGGGGAAATCGGTGACGCTCAACAATGAGCAGTTCTCGAAGTTCCAGATCTATCGCAGCATCGTCCGTAACGGCGGTCTTTCGCCCGGGGATATCATCCGCCTGACGACGATGAACCTCAAAAGGAATGATGAAAATGTTCCAGTTGCAAAGAATCAATAAGAAAAGCAATACCGAGGATGCTCAGACGGAAGGCCAGAAAAAGCCCGAGAACGCAGACCTTACGGGCTGGCTGATTTGTGCAACCTGGTCCGGGGACGTCGAGCAGGCCGGACGCAGGCTGGAATTCGACCTGGCCTATACGACGCGGGATAAATCTTGGCAGAATCCGGAACTGGAACTGGGGGACGAGGTGCTGTTTATCCACATTGACGATAAAACGCAGCAGACTGTCCACCTGTTCCAGGGACGTATTTTTGGCCGCAGCCGGGAGAGCGGCTCTTCCGTGATGCATTTTACATCCTTTGACAATATCGTCTATCTGGCCAAGTCCCGCATAACCAAGAAGTACACGAACGTCACAGTGGCCGACGCCATCCGCCAGACCATCAATGACTTTTCTATTCCGGCCGGGACTATTCCTGACCTGTCCGTCACCTGCAATTTCATTGCCGATGATATCTCGGCTACGGAGGCTATCAAGCAGGCATTATCCTATCAGTCTGCACAGGATGGCAAGGGATACCATATCTACATGACCGAAGGGAAGCTCAACGTGGTCTGCATGAACAACCAGGTGGTGGAAGATTTCCTGATCAGCGATGTGACAAACCTGACCGGCGCTTCCGTGTCGGAGTCGGTCGAAGACATGGTTTCTAAGGTCATCGTCGTCGACAGTACCGGGCAGACGAAAGGCGAACTGCCCAATCAGACGGATATCGACCGATTCGGTCTCATCCAGGCCATTTGCAAGGCCGACCCCAAGCAGGACGATGCCTCGCAGGCAAGGGCCATGCTGAAGACCGTCGCCCATGACATGTCCATCCGGGCCATCGGTCATATCCAGTGTATCGCCGGGTTTTCTGTCTCAGTCCAGGAAGAACAGCTCAAGGGCCAGTTCTTCATCAAGTCAGACAGCCATAAAATCGAAGGCAACAAGCACCTGATGGAGCTGCATCTGGTATTCAACAAACTGCTGGATGAGCAGAAACAGGAACTGGACAGTACATCGTACAATGCCAACCCGGATTATGTGCCGCCAGCGGAAACGGAATCGACATCTTCTGTTTCTACAGGTGGCGCTGTGGCTGGCAGCAGTGTGGTCGATGCGTGCATGGCCAATTTCGAGGGTACCGTTTCTCCCTATGGCTCAGAAGGCTGTGTCGACCGGGCAACCATCGCCGCGGCGGGCTATTCCCCTTTCGCAGCGCAGGAATATAACAATGGCGTGAAAGGCTGCGACCAGCTCCGGGCCGATGCCGAAGCGCAGGGTCTGGCTATCCCTTATGACCCGTCGCAGCTCGAAAAGGGCGACATCATCATGTACAACCGCTACAGCAAGCCGGATCCGAACTGGCATGTCGTCGTCTATGACGGGAGCGGCGGCTGCTGGGGCAACAGCTCCAATGTCTATGGCTGTTTTCATCACTACGAAGGCAGCATCGATATGGGAAGCGACTATTATCCGGCAACGATTATCAAGACCTCAAGGGGGTGAGCGTGTGCAGAAAAATCCGTATATCAGCCTGCTGGATCTGATGGAGCAGGTCAGCCGCAGCAGCAACAGCCCGGACATTCAAATCGGGCAGATCCTTGCTTCGCCGCCAGATATCAAGGTCCGCTACAATGGCATCATTTTGACCAAAGAGGAGCTGTGGATTTCCCATTATCTCCTGGCAGGTTATGGCCGCACAGCTAAAGGGCATCTGGTATCGGCGACACAGAATCGTGCCGGCGGCAGCGGTGATGCGGCTTACCAGTCCCATAATCATGATATCGATAATGACTACACCGATTCCGTCATCTATACGGATACGCTGAAGCCCGGCATGTATGTGGCCATCATGCCCATGCTCATCAATGGCCGGATCCAGCAGTACATCATTTTGGACGAGATTGTGAGGATTGATGGCCATGGCTGATCCTTTTGTAGCAATGAACAGCATCCAGGCAGCGAACCGGAATGAGTCGCTGCCTCTTTTCGTAGAATACGGCTATGACTTTGATAAGCAGTGCTTCCGCTACGACGAAAAAGGCCAGAACCTGATGGTGACGGAAAACGAAGCCCTCAAGGTCTGGATTTATAAAGCGATTCTCACCGAACGATACCGCTACTTAGCGTATGATGACAGCTATGGCATTACCATCGAGCCGTATCAGGGGAGAGCGCCAAACAGCCAGTATACAGCAGACAGGATTTGTCAGAATATCCGTGAGGGATTGATGGTGAATCCGTACATTGCCCGCATTAACCATATCGAGGTGGAGAAGCGGGAACGGGATGATTTGGCCATTACGGTTGACGTCACTTCCATTTACAGTGACGAATCATTGATTGTGACGGCAGGAAGGAGCGAGGCATGAGCAATTTATTTGATGCACAGACCAAAGATGTGATTGAGAGCCGCATGGCCCAGACCCTGCACACCATTACGGAAAAAGAGCAAAGTACCATGGAAGGCACCTTTGCCCGCGACCTGATCGACGCCAATGCTGTGGAATTTGAGAGCAGCTATGCCGAGATGGCCATGTTGCGCGACGCGGCCTTTGCCGAAACGTCCTGGGGCGACTACCTGACGCTGCGGGCAGCGGAATTTGGCGTCGATCGCAAGAAAGCCGTCAAGGCCAAAGGAGAAGTTACGGTGACGGGGATGGCAGGAGCCTACATCATTCGCAGCAGTCTCTTCCAGACAAAAGACGGCCAGCGATTTTATACCCTGGAGTCGGCCACCATTCCTGCCGATGCCTCTGAGGTTACGATTCCCGTGGAAGCTGCCGATGACGGGGCGAGTGGCAATGTGGCCGAAGGAACGATTACAGAAATCCCCTATTCCATCCCGAATATCTCGGCAGTCGTTAACCATAAGAAATGCACCGATGGGGCGGATGAAGAAACGGATGACGCACTCCTTGCCCGGCTCCTGTTCCGGGTGCGCCAGCCTATCACCTCGGGCAATGCCAATCATTATCGTGACTGGGCCATGTCTGTCGATGGCGTCGGGAACTGCAAAGTCATCCCGCTCTGGCAGGGCAATGGTACAGTGAAGGTCATTATCGTCACGGCAGAGAACGAATCGGCATCGGCGGAACTGATTCAGGAAGTTTACGACTACATCGAAAGCCAGCGGCCTATTGGAGCGACTGTGACCGTCGTTTCACCGGCACCTTTAACCATTGATTTGACGGCAGATGTCTATGGCACAGCCAGCCCCGATGCCGTAAAAGCAGCCATGACAGCCTATCTCAAGCAGACGGGCTTCACGCTTTCCTATGTCAGCCTGGCCCAGATGGGGAAACTTCTTCTTTCCATCAGCGGCATTACGGATTATAAGGATTTGAAGCTTAATGGGAAAGCGGCCAACGTGGAACTGACGAACGAGCAGATCCCCGTGGCAGGGAAGGTGGTGCTGAACCTTGTCAGCCAATGACTGGATGCGGCAGAGCCGGATGGATATCCTGAAGTATTTGCCGCATTTCTTATCGAAAGACCCGATGTTCCGCCGGGTGGCAGAAACCTGCAATGAGGAGCATGACCGCCTGCGCCTGGCTCTGCAGGATCTGGCGGACAACTTCTTCGTGAACACCGCCACCTGGGCGCTGCCGCTCTATGAATCGTTCCTGGGCATCAAGCCCGGTGACGGAGATAGCGACGAATTCCGCAGGCAGCGGATTCTCTTCAAGCTGCAGCACGTGGATGTGTCTACGAAAGATTTCATGAACTCCATCATCAATCTCTACAGTGCCGGCCATATCGAGGAAGTCAATAAGGAGTATTACTTCAAGGTGTACTGCATCATGAACGACAAAGATACCACGACCTTGCAGAAGCTCATCACGCAGCTCAACATCTACAAGCCGGCCCATCTGGGGTATGCCATCTACCTGGGTTATTCCTGGAATGGCAAGATTCACTGGAACGGAGAAGCCACCTTCTCGACGGCGACCATCGTATCCAAGAAAGGAGTGATGACAAATGGATGATTATAGCAAAGAGAAATGGTCTGCCGACTTCCCGGACCGTGCCGGACAGGAAGTCCGGCCCACAGAAGCTGTGGAGAATACGCTGGATTATGATGTGCTTTTCCCACAGTATCTTTCGGAAGACCCGGTTGTCTTCAACCAGCAGAACAAGACCGTGTCCCAGCTGGTCAGCAATGATGCCCGGCTCTATGAGCGGATTTCCGCTACGGCAGCTGACATCAATGCCCATCTGACCGATGCCAAGGCCCATGCCAGCGGCATCAGCGGCAATGCGGCCAGTGCGTCGAAGTTGCAGACGGGGCGTAAGATTCACCGGGTTGTTTTTGACGGCACGAAGGATATCACCCTGCCGGATTTCAGTGGCTGCGGCGAAAAGACAGCAGGCCAGAGCGGAATGGTCCCGTCACCTTCAGCCGGGAAGCTGAATACCGTCCTGCACAGCAATGGCAGCTGGGGCAAGGTCACCTATGCCGATATGGATGAAGAAGCCGTGGCCAAAATCCAGGCATGCCCTTTTCCCGTCAATGCCATCTACATTTCTGCGGACGGGAAGAATCCGGCAACGTACTGGCCGGGAACGACCTGGGTGGCTTTTGCCATGGGACGTTGCTTGATCGGGGCCGGAGCGGCAGACAGCGGAACTATGTACAAGGCCGGGGACAAGCTGGGCGAGGAGAAGCACAACCTTACGATTCCAGAAACTCCGGCTCATGGCCATACAGTCGGAGACAGCGGAAATCATCGTCACTGGTCCTGCGGGTCATTGCCGCGCAACTTCCAGTGGGATGCCTGTGAAGGCAATGATGCACCTGTTGCCGTAGGGTATGGCGACGGCTGCTGGCATGGCAATCAGGTGGATGGGCATACATCTTGGGATGGAAATCATTCCCACAGCCTTTCCCGGACGGGTGGTGGCCAGCCGCACAACAACATGCAGCCGTCCATCGTCGTGTACATGTTCCAGCGGACAGGCTAGGAGGTGAGGAATATGGCTGAATGGTTACAGATGGCCGCATCCTTGGTATCGGTCCTGATGCTCTGCGGCGTCATCTTTAATTTCAGCGTCATCAAGCCGTTGAATGAATCGGTGCGGAGCCTCCGGGACTGTATCGCAGAACTTCGCCGCCAGCTGTCGGATACGGAAGCTAAGCGGCAGAAAATGGCGGAACGGCTGTCCCGGGTGGAAGCCCTGGCAGAACATGCCCACCGCAGGCTGGATGCCATGGAACAGCGGCAGCCGGAACAGGGGGGATGGAAATGAGCTTCTCCGTGGTGCAGAACCGGATTCGCCTGGTGAGGGGCGATTCGGCAGAAATCCGCCTGGTCATTTGCGACCGTGTGACGGGGGAACCTTTCATCCCTGGAAAGCGCGATGAGCTGACGTTCACGCTGAAGCGCAGTCTCACCGATGAAAGACCTGTTCTGACCAAGACACTGGAACAGGGCATCCGGCAGGAAGGGGCGGCGTGCTTCCTGGTTTTCTGGCCGGACGATACCCGGAACCTTCCCTGCGGCCGTTATATCTATGATGTGGAGCTGGTGCGGGAGAACGGATACACCGATACCCTTATTCCGCCCCGGCCTTTTTTCCTGGAAAGGGGCGTGACGGACAATGGCACATAAGGGGAACAACCTTGTCGGCATTCTTTCCATGCCCCAAGCCCCTTCCGGGGACTTTCAGGAAAAATGCATCGTCCCATCCGACGAGGAACAGGTCGTCACCGCTGACAGCGGTCATGCGGCCCTTTCCCGGGTGACGGTAGCTGCCATTCCGTCGAATTATGGCAGAATCAGTTTTAATGGGTATGAATTAAAAGTCGAGTAAAGGAGCAATCAGAATGGCGAAAAATGTAAAAATCAATTCGGTCGTGTATGCGGAAGTGCCGCAGGTTTCCATTCCTCTGGCTGAAGGACAGGGGACGGCTGTCTTTTATGATACGACCGGGGCCACGGCGGCATCGGGGGATATCCTGACGGGAAAATCCGCTTTTATCGGGAATGGCTTCGTCGCGGGTTCCATGCCCAATAACGGAGCCGTCAGCGGCAGTATCAGCAAGGCCGATGGCACGTATGCCATCCCGGCCGGGTTCCATAACGGCAAAGGGGCAGTCCGCATCAGCAGCGAGGAACAGGCCAAACTGGTCAGCGGGAATATCAAGGCTGGCGTGACCATCCTCGGCGTGTCCGGCAAATCCAGTGTCGTCGATACGGGCGATGCCACAGCGGCAGCCGGCACTATCATCAGCGGCAAGACGGCCTACGTCAATGGCACCAAAGTGACCGGGAGCCTGACAACCGTGACCGTATCCCAGGACAGTCTGACCAAGGTGCTGACCATCGAGTAAGGGGGTGATGACATGAAGGTAGATGTGAAACTGGCTGGGAACAGCTACAGTGGGGTACCATCCGTTCTGATTCCGCTGAAAAGCGGCGGGAAGGCCCGTTTCTGCGAAGTGTCGGATACGACGGCGAAAGCCTCCGATGTGGCCCAGGGCAAGACCTTCTATGATGCAGACGGGAACTATACAGAAGGAACCCGTACGGGAAGCGGCGGCACAGCGGTAGAAGCGGCATCATACAGAGTCACCATCCAACAGGTGCCGCATCAGACTATCGAGGTAACTTTTACGCCACAAGTTACGGGAAACCTGACGGGATTCAAGAAGTCGGGAAGCCAGTCTGCCGAACTCACGAGCGAGGCCAATCTGGCTCTTTCCTATGCCTTTGATGCAGAAGTCATAGCCGACTCTGGCTGGATTAAAGGCAATCCAACCATTTCTGGGGCTTTGAAGAACGGCCTGATTTGCGGGGACGTAGTTATCAGTGCCACAGAGGCAATAGAAGATGCATCCGGACTCAGGATGCCCGTCGGATATATTCCCCTTTATTTATCCGATGGCCGCTTGTACATGGACAAGGACTTGCAGGGAAAATTCAATAATAAATCCTTGGTCAAAGATGGCGCTAAACTGTTCATCGTTGATATTACAAAAAATACAACGAGCATGAACGGTATGTTCAATCCATCTAAGGTAAGTTTTGCTGAAGGAACCCTGGCGGAATCTGTCATTGATTTCAGCAATGTGGAAAAAGGGGCGATTACTGATCTGGGAGTGGCCTTTGCTGGAAATCAGAAGCTGGAATCCCTGGATTTGAGCGGCTTTGGCAATGTGACAGCCATGTACAGCATGTGCGCCTTTTGTTCGAGCTTGAAATGTGTCTATATCGATACATTATCCAACAGCAAGAATAAAACTATCAATACCTATCACATGTTTGCTCCCTGCAGCAGCTTAGAATATCTCATCATTGATAATGTGAATGTGGATTTTGTCATGCAGGATGCCGCCGATGCAGACAAAGGGGTGCCCGCATCGGCAAAAATCCTGGTTCCCAGAGCTGCTTTGGATGCATATAAGACAGACAGCCACTGGAAATCAGCAGCTGACCGCATCCTGCCCATGGAGGATTTCAATATCGTCCGCAAGGATGGCAGGGTGACCGTCACACCGAAGGCGGTGTAAGGCATGTTTGAGAAAGTGAATATCCCCGACTGTATCGTCATCATCGGGCTGGTCACAGCACTGATCCTGGCGATTTTTTATGCCTTGAACGAGCTGGCCATGTCTATTGCGTCAGGGCTTCTCGGTTACATCGGCGGTACTGTGAAGTCCGCCGTTCATCAGAAAGGAGAAGAAAAACCATGAAAGTATTCCTAAATCCCGGCCATGCGCCGGGCGGCCATCCCGATCCGGGGGCCGTCAATAGTGAAAGCGGTCTGCGTGAGTGCGATGTCGCTTTGGCAGTCGGTCAATCTGCGGAAAGTTACCTGAATGCGGCAGGAGTAGCAACAGAACTGTTCCAGTCTGACAGCCTGGAGGAAATCTGCGAGGCCGCCAATGCCAGTGATGCCGGCATCTTCGTGTCCATCCACTGCAATGCTGCTGAAGCCGAAGAAGCCAATGGCACGGAAACCTGGGCCTGTGCCGGCAGTTACCGTGGCAGCATGCTGGCGAGCTGCATCCAGAGTCAGATTGTCGATGCCCTGGATACGACAGACCGGGGCGTGAAGATTGCCACGCCTGGCGTCAACGGCCTGTATGTCCTCACGAACACGGACATGCCCGCTGTTCTGGTCGAGCTGGCCTTCATCACCAATCCAGATGATGAAGACATCCTGGCCAATGCCCAGGATGCCCTGGCCAGAGCCGTGGCTAGGGGCATCACCGATTATGAGCAACTGATTTTAGGAGGTAAGTGACTATGAATCGTGATGAAATCAAGAAAGCCGTCGCCGATGCTGTCGTAGGCTTTGCCAGTAGCGAAGCCGAAGCAGCCATCAAGTCCATCGACCTGGATGATGTACAGAAACTGGTTGAAGCGCAGATGAAGAACCTGACAGACCCGCTGGAAGCCAAAATCCAGACCACCACCAGCTGGTGGGTGAAGATTCGGAACAGGCTTTATATCACCTTGATGCAGCAGGCGGTCAAAGCCATCGTGGCTGATGTAAAACAGAAGATTGCATGAGAAAAGCCGGTATGGAGCATCGGGGAGATGTTCCATACCGGCTTTTTGTGTTATACTAAAGTCATATTATAAGAATCATTAGATAGGAGATTAGCATATGCTCGATAGAAAGTATTTAAGAGATGTCTTATTACCGGAAAACTTAACAAAAGAAAGCATTTTTTTAGCAATGAAAGATACTCAGAATTTTTTTAAGACAATAAATAGTAAGACCGGAATAAAATTATCCCAACTAATACAAAAAAATAATTTTAGTGGCGTAGTTTCAAATCTATTTACTCATTACATGGGTGAACATAGTCTTTACAAGCCATATAGTGACCAAGAATATCCAGATTTAATGTACGCAGAAAAAAATATAGGACTTGAAGTGAAGGCATGTATTAATTATAAAAAAGGTGGAGAAAGCCACAATGGACATACAGGATGGCATATTATAGTTTGCTATACAATCCTGGACGACGGGAACATTGAATTTATACAGGCTTTGATTGCAAATATTAATGGATATGAAATGGGAGAGGGTATTTCAGATTGGGTGTATTGCAAGAGTAAAAGAAATAGTAATAATAGTCAGCGTACCGAAACTTATGTTACTAATTCAATTGGAACTAATAAATTACGCGATGGAGCTGTCTACATAAATACTGACATAATTCAATATAGTAAGCAACTAAAAAGTGCACGTAATAAACTTAAAGACATTTTGCCGATACCCCCGTACTCACCCTTCTTCGAATAATAACTTTTCGCTTTGTGGATAAAGTTGAGATAATTTAGGTACAGCATTCTTAGCCATTTGATAGAAGTCTTTGTCTTGCTCGACGCCTATGCTATTAAAGCCAAGTGCTTCCGCTGCCGCGATAGTGGAGCCCCCACCGCAGAATGGATCTAATATGATCCCTTCTTGCAAAGGTAAAGCAGCCGATACAAGAATCCTCATAAAATCTTGCGGTTTTAAACTAGGATGATTTGAAATTTTACGTTCACATTGGGGAGTCTTTCCACTTTCAATCAAATCACAAAATGGCGTATCAATTGATTTTCGATGTAAAGCGCCAGCCTTCCACCGTTTTAAGTTTTTTGCAACAGTCCTTTCGGAAAGCGGTTTCCTGTAAAGCCCCCACGGTTCCCAACAACCACGAGGAATAACTGTTGTCATAGAAAACTCTTTTTCTGCGCCTTTGGGGCGATCTCCACCTCGAAAAGTTTTTACGACTCTGACAATCTCTCCGCGTCGTTCTAAACCAGCATCTCGTAAAGCCCGACTAACTATGTCAGATAATAAAGGTGTAGATGCAATAAAAATATGTCCACCAGGAACGAGAACCTTAAAGGCAAGCCTGCCCCAATCAATAAAAAAATTATATACATTGTCTCTTTCCAATGGACTGTCATTGATAACAGAAAATCTTGGCAATGGACTTCTTTTTCGGCCATCAAAGGCTGGAGGAATTCGCCATATACCTCCAGATGCATTTCTCTTTTTTTTCAACTCTTCTTCCGTGTATTCTTTTACACCGTATGGCGGGTCTGTAACTATTGCAGTAATAGAATTTTCTTCTCGATTCTTCATCCAATTGAAACAATTATCATTGATTAATTTATAAGTCATTTTTACCATCCTGTTCCATTCGTTTAATTTTTTCGTATATGGCCATATTGATAAAATGATTCAGGCTAGATTTAATATCTAGCCTTTTTATTTTTTCTTTTGTTCCTTTTGGAAGTATGATAGATACTCTATCATACTTTTCCTTATTATGGATTAATAGATAATTTTTTCTTTTTTGCGTATTTTTGTAACGATTATATGACATAGTATAATCTCCCTTTCTGAGGTAGGTTTATTATAGTCATCATATGACTATAATGTCAAGCTTTAGATAAAACTGAAAAGACTATATCTAAAAATAGATAAGTCCTGTTGAATCTTCTTTTGAAGTACTTAACGATAGCTGTTCTGTCCTATTACTCCTGAAAGCTAAATTTTCAGGAGGTGTCCATCATGACGGACGAACAGAAACAACAGATCATTGCCATGCGCCGGGATGGGGCAGGATATGGCAGGATAGCGGCGCGGCTCCAGATTTCCATCAATACAGTGAAGTCGTTCTGCCGGCGGCACAGCCTGGCGGCGAAGTCGGCAGCCTCAGTTTGCGAACAGTGCGGAAAGCCTATTACCCAGAATCCGGGGCGGAAACGGAAACGGTTCTGCTGCGATGCCTGCCGGAATAAGTGGTGGAACGCACATCTGGAGCTGGTGAAGCGAAAGGCAGTCTACACCTATACCTGTCCGGCTTGCGGGAAGGAATTCACCGTCTATGGCAACAGCCATCGGAAGTTCTGCTCCCACGCCTGCTATATTGCTTATCGGTTCGGAGGTGTCCGCCATGGATAAGAGGTCGTTTCAGAATGAAACAGCCTTCCAGGTGGTGATGCATCTGGCAAGGCGGATGCTGGCCGAAAAGCTCATCACCGGGAAGGAGTACCGGGACTTCGTGCAGGAGATGATCTGTCGCTATCAGCCTTTTTCCGGGGACTTATACACTTGATAATTGTATCAAACAGAGTGATATATAGTGTCGAAAGGAGCTGATTCTATGCGGACTATCCGTAAGATTGAACGACGCATACCAAATTTGAAGCAGAGAAAGAAAGTCGCAGCCTATGCCCGCGTATCCATGGAATCGGAGCGGATGCACCATTCCCTTTCGGCGCAGGTCAGTTATTACAGCAGCCTCATCCAGAAGAACCCGGACTGGGAATACGCCGGGGTTTATGCCGACTATGGCATCTCTGGGACGGGGATGAAGAAGCGGCAGGAATTCCTGCGGATGCTGGAAGATGCCGAAGCCGGGAAGATAGACATCATCCTGACCAAGTCCATCCAGCGCTTCGCACGCAACACCGTAGACCTTCTGCGTACCGTCCGGCATTTGAAAGAGCTGGGCGTCGAAGTCTGGTTTGAAAAAGAGAATATCCATACCATGAGCGGGGACGGTGAGCTGATGATGACCATCCTGGCTTCCTTCGCCCAGGAAGAGAGCCGCTCCATTAGTGAAAATATCCGGTGGCGTATCAAGAAACAATTTGAGCAGGGGAATCCTAACGGGCGGTTCCGTGTCTACGGGTATCGTTGGGAAGGGGATAACCTGGTGGTAGTCCCCAAGGAAGCAGCTGTTGTCAGACGCATCTTCCAGAATTTCCTTGATGGCAAGTCACGTCTTGAAACCGAACGGGAATTTGCTGCCGAAGGCATCACGACCCGGAATGGCTGCCGCTGGATGGATTCCAACATCAGGGTTGTCCTGACCAATGTTACCTATACTGGCAATATGCTTTTCCAGAAGGAATATGTGACGGATCCAATCCTCAAGAAGCGGAAGAAGAACCGGGGCGAACTGCCTAGGTATTATGTTGAAAATACGCATGAGCCTATCATCGACAAGGAAACCTTTGATTACGTGCAGCAGGAGATGGCGCGGCGAAAGGAACTGGGGGCGCTGGCCAATAAGTCCTTGAACACGACCTGTTTCACGGGAAAAATCAAATGCGGCATCTGCGGTCGGAGCTATATGCACAATCGCCGCACAGACCGGGGCTTTGAAGAATTCTGGGATTGCGGCTCCCATAAGCTGAAAGGCCGGAATTGCGGCGCAAAAGGCAGTATCCCGCATGCAGTCCTTGTGAAGGAGAGTACAGAAGTTCTGGGGTTGGATGATTTTGACGAGCAGGCTTTTCTTGACCAGGTCGAAAAGATAGTAGTGCCAGAATACCATGTGATGGTTTTCTGTATGAAAAACGGACAGAAACTTATCCGGCACTGGGTATCAACAGCGAAAAAGGATTGCTGGACCGATGAGTATAAGGATCGCCAGAGGGCATGGATGAAAAACTACATGGCCAATGGCAAGGGAACACGGTTCTCCGCCTTTACGACACGTGTCCGGTGCGCCTTGTGCGGATCCTCTTTCCGGCGGTGCAAAACGAAGCATGACAGGCCTGTTTATTGGCGATGCAGCAAAGGCGGCAAATGTGAATCGGTCAGCATCCGGGAAGATGAGCTGAAGCGTGTGGTTGCAGAGGCCATGGGGCTAGAGACTTTTGATGAGGATAGATTCCGGGAGAAAGTGGAATCTATCGAAGCCGGAAAGCCAAATTGCCTGACTGTCCATTTCAAGAGTGGGAGAACAGAAGAGATTTCTTATACGCCTACGCCATCCAAGCGGCGTCCCAAGGCACGGAGAAAGGAGAGTAGAGAAAAGTGGCAAAGACAGTAAGGGCCATCCCGGCCACCATCAGCCGTTATACGGCGGCCCCAATCAACAGCCGGAAGAAGCGGAGAGTAGCTGGCTATGCCCGGGTTTCCACGGACCATGATGACCAGGTTACCAGCTATGCCGCACAGGTGGACTATTACACGAATTACATCAAGGAGAGGAATGACTGGGAGTTCGTCGGCATCTACACCGATGAAGGCATCTCGGCGACCAACACGCGTCACCGCGATGGTTTTAAGCGGATGGTCAGGGATGCCATGGATGGGAAAATCGACCTCATCGTCACAAAATCAGTCAGCCGCTTTGCCAGAAATACCGTGGACAGCCTGACGACGGTACGCAAGCTCAAGGACAAGGGCATCGAGATATATTTCGAGAAGGAAAATATCTGGACGCTCGATGCCAAGGGCGAACTCCTCATCACCATCATGAGTTCCCTGGCGCAGGAAGAAAGCAGGAGCATCTCGGAAAACGTCACCTGGGGCCATCGGAAGCGATTCGCTGACGGGAAGGTGTGTGTTCCGTTCGGCCATTTCCTTGGCTATGACCGGGGACCGGACGGGAATCTGGTCGTCAACCGGGAACAGGCCAAGACGGTGAAACTGATTTACCGCTTGTTCCTGGACGGGTATACCTTCCACTCCATTGCCAGGGAGCTGACTTCCAGAGGGCTGGAAACTCCGGCAAGAAAGAAACGCTGGTATCCGGGGACGGTAGAGAGCATCCTGACAAATGAGAAATACAAGGGCGATGCCCTGCTGCAGAAGCGGTTCACCGTCAACTTCCTGACCAAAGAAACGAAAGCGAATGAAGGGGAAGTGCCGCAGTACTATGTGGAAAATAACCACGAAGCCATCATCAGCCCGCAGGTCTTCGACTGGGTACAGGAAGAAATCAAGCGGCGGCGTGAAGGCAGGGGACGTTACAGCGGCGTATCCATCTTCTCCAGCAAAATCAAGTGCGGCCAGTGCGGAGGCTGGTACGGGGCCAAGGTCTGGCATTCGACCGACAAGTACCGCAGAACCATCTACCGATGCAACGATAAGTTCAAGAGCCATTGCAAGACACCACATCTGACAGAGGATGATATCAAGGAAGCCTTCGTCCGGGCCGTCAATCAGCTCATCGAAAACAAAGCGGACGTACTTGACAGCATCACACTGCTGAAGGAACGGCTCACTGACACAGAAGACTTGGAAGAGGAGCGGGACAGGATAAGCACAGATTTGAACCTGCTGGCCGACAAGATACAGCAGCTCATAGCCGAGAACGCCAGGGTCGCGCAGAACCAGGATGATTATGACCGGAACTACAACGAACTGGTCAGTCGGTATGAAGCAGCGAAGACGCAGTACGACAAGACCTGTGAAGCCATCCAGTATCGCAAGGCCCGGAGCCGTCAGATGGACAGCTTCATCAAGGAGCTTAGGAATCAGGATCTCATTAAGGAGTTCGATGCCCGGCTGTGGGGCAGCCTGGTGGATTTCATCACAGTGTACAGCAAAGACGATATCCGGGTGACCTTCAAGGACGGGACGGAAATCAGAGCATAAGCAGGAAAAAAGGATTACGGCAGAGAATCCAAGAGGAAACGCAGGATTCTCTGCCGTATTTTTGATGAAGAAAATCGGAATATGATATAATAGTAAGGGTTTCAGGTGTGCGAAGTTTGAGTGAGATATAAATGTTTGGCGAAATATTTTTGCGTGATGGCCCTCTCTGCCCATCGGCAATACCGATGCTATCAAGCCCCTTTAAAATACTAAATTATCAAAAATTCGTTTTGCCGCCTCCGCAATCATAGCGTCGTCAGATTTTGCATTTTTTTCCGTGCGGCGCGACATTATCGCCATGACAATGGGTTTGCGATTGGGCGGATAAATCACGGCAATATCATTCCGCGCCCCATAATCGCCTGAACCGCTCTTGTCGATAACTTTCCAACCTTGCGGAGTTTCTGCCTTGATAAGCGTGTCGGTTATGGAATTGTCGCTCATCCAATCAATCAGCAGTTTTTTCTTGTCGTCGCTCAAAATATCGCCGAATATATAGACTTGCAAATTTTTTACCATCTGTCTCGGCGTGCTAGTATCACGATTATCTTTTGGATTGAAAAGATTAAGTTCAGGTTCATTTCGCGCAGGTTTGGTAGTTTTGTCGCCAATATTTTTAAGTGCCACCTTGAAATTTTCCACGCCGCCGATCTCCTGCAAAATTAAATTTGCCGCCGTGTTGTCACTCCACCTGAGCGATGCCGAACAAATTTCCGCCAGCGTCATGCCATCAGCAACATGGTCTTTGGTGATTGGCGCGTAGGACAAAATATCTTCCGCCGAAAACTTACGAATTTCATTCAAATCGGAGGTATTTTTTTGTCTTAGCAATTCTGCAGCCGTAAAAACTTTGTGTGTCGAGCAGTAGGAAAAACGCGTATCAGGTTTGTAGCAAATTTTTTTTCCATTCTCCATGTCAACGGCGTAAACACCAATCACGGCGTTATATTTATTTTCCAGATCAGCAAGATTTAATTTCTGCCGCGCTTGACAATCCTGAAGGCAGAAAACCATCAAGCCACAGATTATCAAAAACAAAAAACAAAATTTCTTCATAATAACCTCCTACTATCTGTTGAACGACCCGCCAAATTCAACGGGTCGTATTGGCTCAATAGAGCGTGATCATCAGCAATTAGCACTCTTATTGCCATTACTAATACATCACTTCATACAATCAAAGATGCAGTCACTTGCACTTGTCAACAAAAATTGGACACAAAACTAAAAAAATCAGGCATAAAAAACGAATCGATGTACAAGATTCATCAACTTTTCTGACATCCTTCAAGCTTGTTAGACAAACCATGCCATCGATAATGCAGACGAGATCAGCAGATGGGCGTGTGACGTTCCCGATACTGCTTCGGCGTCAGGTAGCCTAAGGAATAGGCTGGCCTCTGTTCATTGAAGAAAAGAATGTAGTCATCCACCTCCTCCTTGACCGGTTTCTCGCCGGTCACATGCAAGTCCATGAACAGCTCCGCCTTGATCCATCCATTGATGGACTCCATAGCGGCATTGTCTGTGGGGGTCCCGGCACGTGACATGGATCGGGTGATGCCGTACATGGGCAATAGCTCGTTGTAGGCTTTGGAGGCGTAGACCGATCCCTGGTCAGAATGGAGAACCATTTGGTGCTCCGGATGCCGTTTTTGCCACTCAATCAGATTTTCCAGTCCGCTGATGTAAGTCATGCGATCACCGCGTTTTGCAGAGAGGGAATGACTGACAATCTCATTGTTCCATAGATCCATATAAAGAGTCAGTTCATGGTAGATGCCTTTCACATAAAAAGCGGTCATATCACTCACGATGCACTGCATTGGCCCATCGATCTGCATTTCAGACATGAGCAGGTTGGGAAATATCCGCGCTGGATCGCCAGCCTTCTTGTACCTGTAGTGCTTGGATTTGCTCTTGATTCCCGCAATCCTACAGCATTTGTGGGCATAGGGATCGGACAGGACAATCTCTTTGTCCAACCGTATCTTGGCGTTCAGCCAGCGATAGCCGTGCGATGGATACTTCCAATGGTACTCCTGGAACAGCAGGACGTTGCTCAAAAGGCGCTTTTCTTTGCCCGACGGCTGAGAAAGATGTTTTTTCCAAGCGTAGAAACTGCTCCTCTGGATGCCCATTGTCTTGCAAAGAAGCTTCACCGGAATTTCTCCGGATAGTTCCATGATTACTTGATAATCTTGTTGCCGTACAGAATTACAGTACCATCCCCCTTCACCTCGTAGCCTTTTTTTAGCCGTGCCTCGGTTATCTTGGCCTTGATTAGTTCCTGGATAAGTTCTTCCTTTGTCATCGCCTTCAGTTCATCCAGCTCTGCCGGAGCTTTCTTGAACGAGGGCGCACAGATGCTTCTTCGTCCCTGCTTGGGCGGCAACTGGTTGGCATCCCGGTACATTCTCATGTAATTCCGTGCCGTCTGCTCATTGATAACGTATTCCTCTGCAGCTTCATACCGGCTGATTTCGCCGTCGTAAATGCGGCGGCCAATGTCCAATCTCTGTTCTTTTGTGTACTTCACGGCAAACCTCCTGTCCTGTGAGGGAGAATTTCTGTCCGATAATTAATTTCGTACTATCCGTACAGTATACACCGTATGTCCAAAAATTACCCCCTCCGTGTCCAATTTTAGTTTACCACTTCAAGGGCAGAAAAATTCCCTCCTCGCTTACTACTACAACCGGCAGGGGGCAAAATGGCCGGGAGCGGAGCCGGACAACAAAAAAAGCAGTAAATCTTTTTCAAGACTTACTGCTTTCGCTGGCCGCGTCGGTGGCGGCTGGTATTCAGTTTTTATGACTTGTCCGGTGGTTCGTCAAGCCGGAACTTGAATTGACAGTCAATTAACCGCTGCTTTACATAGTCCTCCACCTCGGCGTTGACCTGCCCGTTCACTTTTGAGAAATAGCGGATATATCCGGCGTAGTGGAGCAGGACAGCGTTCACGGCTTCTGGGTCGCCCTCACGGGCTTTGAGGATTGTTTCATAGGGGAGAAGTCTACTCATACCGGCTCACCCCCATTTCTTCGCGTAGCCGCTGCAAGGCAAGCTGGATATGCCGCCCCGCTGTGCTGCGTGACCGGCCAATACACGCGCCGATCACGCGCTGCGGCTGGCGCAGAAAGTAATAGCGCAGGATTTCTTCCCGCGTCTGCTCCGGCAAAACAGAGATCGCGTCGGCAAGGGCGGCGTTGCAGAGCAGGACGGTCTGACCGCAGACGGTAAATGGGTATTCCTCGTCCGGCTCCGACGCGGCAAACTGGACAAACTTCTCGTTCATCAGATAGTCAAGGGAAACTTGCCGTTCCCATTGCCGTTTAAGCTTCAAAATCTTGTCCAAGGCGGCACAGCGGATAACAGTCTTGCAAAAGGCGTTGTACCTGCGCTGGATATATTCTTGATAGGCTATCTGGTCGGTCATGGAAATTCCCCTTTCTGAATAATAGTGCGGGGCGGTGGCACTTCTTGCTGTCGCCCCTTGATTGCCTACCAGCAAAGGCGGGCGGGGCTGTCAACGGCTGCGCATATGCGCCGTTCATCTTGACCGTTGACTGGCTCGGCTGGGTTTGCTATTTACCCGACAAACTTGAATTTATTTTAAGCTATCACGTTTTACCTTCTTAAGCCTTACTATCATTACCATAGGAATTTCTTTGTTGGTTTTAAAACATTCTT
>OIBR01000045.1_pt1 | contig 62425 bp, 49 predicted proteins | sample 1581101 | NCBI WGS metagenome assembly OIBR01 (sample SAMEA3882522, study PRJEB24775) | human gut metagenome | biome: human-associated habitat; feature: intestine environment; material: feces | place: Netherlands | collected 2009/2010
CCAAGGACACCGCAGCGGTCAGCAGCCATAGTCCGATGACGATCGTCGCGTATCTGCCGCTCGCCTTGGCCCAGATGGACGAGACGACCGCACCCGTCGTGCTCATAGTAGCTTCCGCTGGCGTTGTGGACGCTGATTCTTCACCATCCGTAGCGTTCGGAGTTTGCGTAGGATTCGATCTGCTCATGCGTTCACCTTCCCCGAAACGACGCCGGAGGCCTTCAGCCGTGGATCCAGCGCGCGGTGCGTCAGATCGACCACGAGACCCAGCAGCAGGAAGAACGCGGCCAGCAGGAACAGTTCGCTTTGCACTGCGATCAGGTCGCGGTTGCCGACGTCGGTGACCAGCATGGCGCCAAGACCCGGCAGGGCGAACAGGTTTTCCACCACCATCACGCCGGTGATCATTTGCGCGAAGGTCAGGCCGACCACCGACACCAGTTGCGCAGTGGCCAGACGCAACGCCACGCGCAATACCGCCTGTTTGCGGGTCATGCCGCAGGCCATGGCCATGTCCACCGCCTGCGATGAGGCCATATCCCCCACTGCGGCACGCGTGTAGCGCATGATGGACGCGCCGGCTGTGATGCCGGTGGTGAGCGCCGGCAGCAGCAGACAGGACAGGGCCTTTCCCGGCGTGGCCCAGCCGGTGTCGGGGAAGCCTTGCGCGGGCAGCAATCCCAACAGTCCCGTGCCACGGGAGAACAGCAGGATCAGCAGTAGGCCGCCCCACAATGCGGGCACCGCGCCGCCCACGATCGCAATGCCGTGAAACAGGCCGCGCAGCCGCGGATTGCGTGTCAGGACGGCCGCGCAGCCAAGCGGCAGGCCGATCGCCAGCGCGATCAGCAGGCTCAGCACAATCAGAGGGAACGTTACGGCGGCGCGCATGGCGATCTGCCGCGCGACCGGCCGTCCGCCGACTGTGGACACGCCGAGGTCGCCATGCAGCATGCCCGCCATCCAATCGCCATATTGTGCGACGAGCGGCTTGTCCAAGCCGAATTCGGCGCGCAGCGACGCAATGCGTTCGGGGGTGGCGTTCGTGCCGGCGATGACCGCGGCGACGTCTCCCGGCAATACGCGCAGCATCACGAACACCAGCGCGGACAGGCCCACCAAAGCCGCTACGAACAGCGCCAGCCGCTTTCCCACGAATCGCATGGAAATACCGTTCCCTTACTTATTCTTGGAGATCCGCCACAATGGCAGCACCGTCTGGCTGAGCTTGCTGGGGAAGCCCTGCACGTGCTTGTCGACGGCCACCGTCACGCGGTAGCCGAACAGCCAGTCCGCCGGCGCGTCCTCGCTTACGGCCTTCGCCGCCTGCTTCAGGTATTTCGCGCTGTCGGCCTCGTCGGTGGCTTCCAAAGCCTTGGCGTACAGTTTCTGCGCCTGCTTGCCGTCGTAATGGTAGTAGTAGTCCGGCGTGGTCCACTTGTAGAAGTCGTGGCTTTCGGCGTGGTCCACCAATGACAGCTCGTAGTCGCCGTTGGCGTGCACGTTCTGCAGCCATGTGGAGAATTCCACATAGTCGATCTTCAAATCGATGCCGATTTTGGCGAGCTGGCTTTTAAGCTGGTCGCCCAGTTCGGTGCCGTACGTGTTGGCGTAGGTGAGGGTGAGCCGCAACGGCTTGTCGGTGGTATAACCGGCTTCCTTCATAAGTTCCTTGGCCTTGTCCACGTTGTACGGGTACAGGCCGGTCAGGTCCTCGTAACCGGGGTCGACGGACGGGATCGGACCGCCGAGCGCGTAGTCGACGTTGCCTCGGGAGGCGATGATCTCCTTGTGGTTGATGGCGTAGCGGATGGCCTGGCGGACGCGCTTGTCCTTGAGTTTGGCGTTCGTGCAGTTGAAGGCGAGGACGAACTTGTCACTGCCGTCGGCCGCGGACACCGTGTATGTGCTGGCATCCAATGATTTGGCGAGCGTGGCGTTCACCGGGGAAAGCACGTCGACGTCACCGCTTTTCAGCGCGTTGACCGCTGCGTTGTCGTCGGTGAGGAAGCGGATCACCACGTTCTGGGTGGCGGGCTTGTGCGCGGTTCCCCAATATTTCGCATTGGCTTTGAGCACCATTTTGCTGGCCGAGTCGAAAGATTCGACGGTATACGGGCCGGAGCCGACCGCTTCGGTTTTCGCGTTGTATTTGGCGTTTTTGTCGAACACGAGGCCAGGACGTCCGGTCAGATACCACAGCAGGTTGGAGTCGGGGGTGGAAAGGGTGAGCTTGACCGTGTTGGCGTCCACCGCTTCGGCCTTGTCGAGGCTTTCCACCTGGTTGGCGTTGTAGTACTGCTTCTCCTTGAGCTGGTTGATGGACCAGGCCACGTCGTCAGCGTCGAGCTTGTCGCCGTTGGAGAAGGTCATGTTCTGGTTGAGATGGAAGGTGTAGGTCTTGCCGTCCTTGGAAATGTCCCAGGATTTCGCGAGGCCCGGCTGCACTTTGTTGTCGGAGTCGCGCGACAGCAGCGCTTCGTAGACGTTGCCGATCAGCACCTGTTCGATGGCCGATCCGGACTGGTGGCGAATGTCGAGGCTGACCGGGGCGAGTTTGAGCCCGATGGTGACGGTGTCGGCTTTAGTTACGCCGGAAGTGTTCGCGTCATCGTTTTTGCCGCGCGTCACTGCAATGGCGACGATCACCGCGACGGCGGCGATGACGGCGATCAACGCGATAAGCCACTTCTTCGGGCCTTGCGATTTCGCGCCGTTCGACGATTTCGCACGCGCGTTCAGCGTGGCGTCGGTGCTTGCCGTGGACTGCGGCTGCTGTTCGTTCTCCTGTTTGGTTGCGTCGGCTTCGCCGTGCGCACCGGTAGGTGACGACATGGGATTTCTCCTCTTCGTATTTTCGATTATGTGTTGTGATTGCGGTTGACCGCCTGCGTGAGGTCGATCACCACGGCCTGATTCTACCGTCCGCCATACCCGCGGCCCGTTCGGATTCGCCCGCAAAGCGCGCGGAGGCTTCGGCCCGGTTATATACTTGACGCAGTCGCGGCAGGTCACAACGAGAAGGACGGTTGATCCATGGCGCATATTCTTTTGGGGGTCACCGGCAGCATCGCCGCGTTCAAGGCCTGCCATCTCGCCTCCGATTGGAGCAAGCAGGGGCATGAGGTGCGTGTGGTGATGACCGCCGCCGCACAGGAGTTCGTCACTCCCCTGACGTTCAGTTCCCTCACCCACACGCCGACACGCACGTCCATGTTCGCCGCCGGACATCGTCCCGGCGCCACGGCCGACGTGACGCCCGGACCGGATGGTCCGCTGCAGATCAGCCACGTGGCCGACGCGAAGTGGGCGGATCTGCTGGCAGTCGCTCCGGCGAGCGCCGATATCATCGCGAAAATCGCCTGCGGCATCGCCGATGACCAGCTGACCAGCACCATACTCGCGTACGACAAGGGACCGAAGATCCTGTGCCCCGCCATGAACGTGCATATGTATGAAAACGCCGTGACGCAACGCAATCTCAATACCTGCCGTGAGCTCGGTTGGACGATTGTGGAGCCGGAAAGCGGCATGCTGGCCTGCGGCGACGCCGGCAAGGGACGTATGGAGGAGCCGGCACGCATCGAAACGGCGGTGGAAGCGCTGCTGCTTGCGAATCGTCCGGACGGCGAGCTGCCGCTTAAGGGACTTGCCGTGCTCGTCACCGCCGGCCCGACGCAGGAGCCGCTTGATCCGGTGCGGTTCCTCACCAACCATTCCACCGGCAAGATGGGGTATGCCTTGGCCGAACAGGCACGCGATCTGGGCGCGCAGGTGACGCTTGTGTCCGGTCCGGTGGCGTTGGACGCCCTGTATGGTGTGGATGTGGTCAATGTCACGACCGCGCAGGATATGTTCGACGCGGTGACGAACCGGTTCGCGGACACGGACATCACCGTCATGGCCGCGGCCGTCGGCGATTTCCGTCCGGTCGAGCAGGCCCGGGACAAGATCAAGAAGAACGGGCGCAGCAGCATCGAACTCGAACTCACCTCGAATCCGGACATTCTGGCTTGGGCCGGCGAACATAAGCGGCCGGACCAGACATTGTGCGGATTCGCCATGGAGACGCGCGACCTTGAGGCCAACGCGGCGAAGAAGCTTAACGGCAAGCATTGCGACATGCTGGTGGCCAACAATCTGCGCACCCCCGGCGCCGGTTTCGCAGCGGACACGAACGTGGTGACGGTGCTGACGCCGGGCGAAACCGCAGACAGGCCAAACATCGAACGGTGGAGCAAGATGGGCAAGGACGCACTTGCGAAACGTATTCTTGTCAAGCTCGCAGCCATGCGTGCGGACGGCGAACGGCGCTAACCGCAGCATTTTCGAATCGCAATAACCGTATCAATCGCAATAATCGCAATATTTCAACGGAACTTCCGCAAAACGCGAAGGAGAACGCAACATGCTTCTGATGGCTGTGGATATCGGCAACACGAACGTCGTGATCGGTTTCATCGACGATGGGCGCATCGCGGGCACGTACCGCATCACCACGAAGGCGAACCACACGTCCGACGAATACGGGCTGATGATCACGCAGTTCCTGGCTTTGAGCGGCTACAAGCCGGCGGATGTCGATGATGTGATCATTTCGTCCGTGGTGCCGAAGGTCATGCATTCGTTCCGTGCGAGCATCGTGAAGTTCCTCGACATCGATCCGATGATCGTGGGACCGGGCATCAAAACGGGACTCAACATCCGCATGGACAATCCGCAGAACATGGGCGCGGACTGCATCGCCGACTGCGCGGGCGCGTATTACGAGTATGGCGGGCCGATTCTGGTGGCTGATTTCGGCACCGCCACCACGTTCAACTACGTCACCGCGGACGCGTCGGTGATTTCCGGACTGATCACCACCGGTATCCGCACCGCCGCGGCCGCACTGTGGGAAGGGACGGCGCAGCTGCCGGAAGTGGAGATCACCCGTCCGAAGTCGATTCTGGCGAAGTCCACGAAACCGGCCATGCAGGCGGGCCTGTACTACAACTTCCTCGGCGGCATCGAACGCACGATCGCGCAGTTCCATAAGGAGATCGACGAGGATTTCCGTGTGGTGGCGACGGGCGGATTGAGCCGCGTGTTCGCCGACGACACGAACATGATCGACATTTACGATCCGGACCTGATTTTCAAGGGCATGCGGCACATCTACGACCGAAACGTCCGCTGATTCAAGAGCCAGCGACGGGAACCGGCGATCATAGCCCGGCAATCTGAAAACCGACGGCCTGCGGATAATGCGCTATCCGCAGGCCGCAATCGATTAAACCAATTACACAGACGCTATTGGATGGTGAAGCCCTGGTTGGCTCCGTATTCTTTCAGGTCCTTCTGCCATAGGGCTATGCCGCCCTTAAGTTTGATGCGGTCGGACGATTCGGTGTTCTTCAACGCATCGCCGATGTTGGAGGTGTCGGAGACCTGACCGCCTGCGGCGATGATGTTGAGCCTGTTCTGCTCTTTGCGCAGCAGGCTCGACCATTTGTAGGCCTTGCCCACCGTGGACCGGAAGTCGCTGCGCGCATACACTTCGAACGGCAGATACTGGTATCCGGTCTACACGTTCTCCGCGGCCAGGGACAGCACGCGGTTGTATTCCTGCCCGCCGAAATAGGGCACTTCGATGCCACGGTCGTCGGTCACCGTGGTCTTGCTGAGGAATTTCGAGTCGGATAGGGTGTTTTTGTCGGCTGGGAACGCGCCGCCATCCACGCGGGTTGTGATGCCTTTGGCATTGTGGCAGGCGTATTCGATGAAACGGTATGAGGCTTCGGGTTTGCGGGAACGTTGCAGCACGGCAAGGGCCGAACCGCCGTTTTCCGATGTGGTGGCCTTGCCGTCGGGCGTCGGCATCTGGGCCACGCGCCACAGGCCGGCCGCGCCGGGAATGTCGGACATGAGCAGCGAAGGCAGCCATGCGCCGGAGAACAGCGAGGCGACTTTGCCTTGTCCCACGGCCGATTTCCATCGATCCGACCATGACGTGAGGTTTGTTGCCACCAAACCCTCATCGATCATCTTCTGCCAGAATTCGGTGAATTCGCGGGTGCCTTTATCTTCGGTGAGTCTGATGGTCACGTTCTTGCCATCGTTGGACGTGGAGAACGGGCGTCCGCCGGCGAGCCAGATCATCGTGTCGTAGAAGCTGGCGTCGCCGGAATCGGCGGTGATGTACACGCCGATTTTCTTGAGTTTTTTGGCGGCCTCGTAGTAGTCGTCCCATGTGCGGATCTTGGACGCGTCCACACCAACCTGTTCGAACACGCTGTTGTTATAGAAGAAGGCCATCGGGCCGGAGTCCATGGGAAGCCCGTACACCCGTCCGTTGAGCTGCACCGACGCCCAGGTGCCGGGCGTGTAGAAATCGGCATAGCCTTCGGTTCTGCCGGTGATGGGCACGAGCTGGCTGCTGACCGCGTACTGGCGCAATGCGTAATATTCCAGCTGCACCACGTCGGGAATGCCGTAACCGTCTTGGATGGCGTTGTTGAGTTTGTCGTAACCGCTGGTGTTCTTCCAAACCACGCGGATGTCGGGATTGTCTTTTTCGAAGCCGGCGATGACCTGTTTCATGCTCGGCTCCCACGACCATACGGTGATCTGTGTGCGTGTGTCCGTATTGGCCCCGCATGCGGCGGCGCTGGCCGCCATGACGCCCGCGCAGCAGATGGCGATGAGCTGCTTCACCAGTTTCGCCGATTTCAGCACCACGCCCACGGACCTCCGTTTTGTATTTCGCCTGCGATTACCACCATAAGATTATACGGGTCATGCGGAAGCCACGCACAAGCCTGGAAAGACTCCCCATATCCACCCAAATACGCCGAATGCGGAAGAACCGCTCCGGAAGCGAACTTCCAAAGCGGTTCCCTGCGATATCGCATCGGCGGCTAAGCCGGTACGCAATCAAGCTTCGATGCCGAGCTTGGCGCGTTCCTTCTTGGAATACATGAAGGCCGGCAGCTGACGGCCCTGCTTGAGCCAGGCATGGTATTCGGCGGTGGCCGCGAACTCCACATCGGACGCGGAGTTCAGGCAGGTTTCCACGGAATCCTGGATGACGCCGATGATGAAGCCGACGCCCACCACCTGCATGGCGATGTCGTTGCTGATGCCGAACAGTGAGCAGGCCATCGGGATGAGCAGCAGCGAGCCGCCTGCCACGCCGGACGCGCCGCATGCGCCGAGCGCGGAGACCACGGACAGCAGGATGGCCGCCGGCAGGGAGATCTGGATGCCGAGCGTGTTGGCGGCAGCCATGGCCATGATGGTGATGGTGATGGCCGCGCCGTTCATGTTGATGGTGGCGCCCAGCGGAATGGACACGGAGTACATGTCCTTGTCAAGCCCGAGCTTCTCGCACAACTGCATGTTGACGGGGATGTTCGCAGCGGAGGAGCGGGTGAAGAACGCGGTCAGGCCGGATTCCTTGAAGCAGCGGTAGACCAGCGGGTACGGGTTGCGGCGCAGGAAGATGAAGATGACGAGCGGGCCGAACACGAGCACCATGAGCAGCATGGTGCCGACGAGCAGGAGCAGCAGGCTGCCGTACTTGGTGAACGCGGACAGGCCGTTGTCGGCCACGTTGGTGAACACGAGGCCCATGATGCCGAACGGGGCGAGGTTGATGACCCAGCGGATCACCTGGGACACGGCGTCGGCCACGTTGGCCATGAACGCTTTGGAGCTTTCGTTGGCGATGGACTTCATGGCGAGTCCGAACAGGCAGGCCCACATCAGGATGCAGATGTAGTTGCCGTCGATGATGGCCTGGATCGGATTGGCCACGATGTTGGTCAGCAGCGTCTGGATGACTTCGGAAAGGCCTTGCGGCACCACGTCGGCTTTGGCGGCCTTGCCCAAGGACAGGGTCTGCGGGAATAGACGGGAGGTCAGCACGGCCACGACCGCTGCCAGGAACGTGGTGAACAGGTACAGGAACAGCACGGTGCCGAAACGGCGGTCGAGTTTCGACGTGCCCTGCGCAAGGGCGCTGGCCACCAGTACGAACACCAGAATCGGTGCCGCGGCCTTCAACGCGGCCACGAACAGGGTGCCGAATTCGCCGATCCAGGTCACGTGGGGCATGGTCAATGCCAGCACGGTGCCGATGATCAGGCCGACGATGATACGGACGATCAGCGATGCGCCGTTGTAGATGTCGGCGACGCCGCGGACGGCTTTCGAGATTTTACCCATGGTTCTCTCTTACTCTCGTGATGCCGGAAACGCTCCGGCAAGTCAACAGAACGCCATGATAATCGGGCGTGTCGGACGAGATAGGGGAATGTCCAAAATCGTGGGTTTCTATAAGCCCGCGCCCAACGGCACATGCGATACGAATCGACGTGGCTCGCCGTTGAGCGGGTCATCGAATCGCAGTTCGCGCGCCACCAATTCCAAGGGTTGCGAGAAGTCGTCGTACGCGCGCTGCACGATGTCCGGGTAGAAATCGTCGCCCAATATCGCCAGTCCGAGCGAATTCATATGCACGCGCAACTGGTGCGTCTTGCCGGTTTTCGGATGCAGCGTGTAATTCACGTACGGTCTGCCGGCAACGAAGCGGATGCCGCTTCCCCGTTCGATCAGCGTTTCCGCGTTGGGCACGTCGGCGCTTTCGTACGCCTGCAATCGTCCGCGATCCTTGTTGATATGCGACCTGCGTACCAGCGGAAACGGCAGGTGCCGGTCGATGCGCACCGCCGTTCCATATCGCGGCCGCTGCGTCGGGGCGAGCGGTGCCAGGCATTCGTAGGTTTTGACGGTTTTGCGATTTTGGAACAGCATCTGGTACGCGCCTCGCGCAGACGGATTACGTACGAACACGACGACGCCTGCGGTCAGTCGGTCCAAACGGTGCGCCGGCGTGATGTTCGGCTCGTCGTACCGCTCGCACAACCGGACCAGCGCGGTTTCGCGATACCACATGCCGCGTGGCGTGGTGGCGAGGAAATGCGGCTTGTCGATGACGATGATGTTCTCGTCCTCGTACAGAACCTCATATTCGAAGGGAATATGAGGTTCCTCGAGCACGTAACGGTGCCTGCGTTCGTTACTCAACGGTGACGGACTTGGCGAGATTGCGCGGCTTGTCGACGTCGTAGTTCTTGAGCTTGGCCATGTCCATGGCGAACAGCTGCAGCGGCACCACGTCCACCAGCGGGCTCATCAGCGTCGGGCATGCGGGACGCCAGAAGACCACGTCGGCGTAACGTTCCACGTCCGGATCGTGTTCCTCGGCCACGGCGATGATGTAGGCGCCACGGGCCTTGACCTCTTCGATGCCGGAGATGACTTTGGAGTGCAGCACGTTGCGGCCGCGCGCCGGCGGCACGATGAATACGACCGGTTCGCCTTCGTCCACCAAAGCGATCGGACCATGTTTCAGTTCGCCCGCGGCGAAGCCTTCGGTGAACGTGTAGGCGATTTCCTTGAGCTTCAACGCGCCTTCCATGGCCACCGGATAGCCCACATGGCGGCCGAGGAACAGGAACGATTTCGCATCCACCATCTGTTCGGCGGCTTCCTGCACGGTCTTGGTCTGGGTGTCGAGAATCCACTGGATCTTGCGGGGCATGTCCTTCAGAGATTCCAAAGTCTGGGCGATTTCGTCTCGATACATGGCACCCTTGACTTGGGCCAGATACAGGCCGAGCACGTATGCGGCGGTGATCTGCGCCACGAACGCCTTGGTGGAGGCGACCGCCACTTCCGGACCGGCGTGGGTGTAGAGCACCGCGTCGGATTCGCGTGGGATGGACGCGCCCTGCGTGTTGCAGATGGCCAATACCTTGGAGCCCTGTTCACGCGCGTGGCGCAACGCCATCAGCGTGTCCATGGTCTCGCCGGACTGCGAAATGGCCACCACCAACGTTCGGGGGGTGAGGATCGGGTCACGGTAGCGGAATTCGTGGGCGAGTTCCACTTCTACCGGAATGCGCACCCAATGCTCGATGGCGTATTTGGCCACCATGCCCGCATACGCGGCCGTGCCGCAGGCGATGACGATGATCTTGTCGATGGCTTTGAAATCATGCTCGTCGATGCGCACCTCATCGAGGTTGATGTTGCCGTTCTCGTCGAGACGCCCCAGCAGAGTGCGCTGCACGGCGGCCGGATCCTCATGGATCTCCTTGTCCATGAAGGAGTCCCAACCGCCCTTTTCGGCGGCGGACGCATCCCAGTCCACGGTGTAGGTCTTCGGATCGGGCACGATGTTGCCCATGAAGTCGGAGACGACGACCTTGTCTGCGGACACCATCACGGCCTGGTCCTGGTCGATTTCCATGGCGCGCTTGGTGTAGGCCACGAACGCGGCCACGTCGGAGCCGAGGAAGTTCTCGCCTTCGCCAAGACCGACCACCAGCGGCGAATCGTGACGGGCGCCAACCACGATGTCCGGCTGTCGCACGTCCGTGGCGAGAATGGTGAACGCGCCTTCCAGCATGCGGGCCAGACGGCGGATGGCCTTGAACAGGTCAGGCTTGCCGGTCTCTTCGATGATCTTGTCGCTGATCTTACCCAGCAGCTTCGCCGCGACCTCCGTATCGGTTTCGGAAACGAAATGGTAGCCTTCCGTCTGCAGGTCGAGACGCAGCTGGGACGCGTTTTCGATGATGCCGTTGTGGATGATGGCCACTTTGCCGTCACGCGAGGTGTGCGGATGCGCGTTGGTGTCGTTCGGCACGCCGTTGGTGGCCCAACGGGTGTGGCCGATGCCCACGGTGGCTTCCGGCATCGGATCGCGTTCGATGTCCTGCACCAGGTTGGCGAGACGGCCGGCCTTCTTACGCACCGCCACATGGTCCATGCCGGGCGCGGTCAACGCCACGCCGGCCGAATCATATCCACGGTATTCCAATCGCTGAAGACCCTGGAGGCAGACCTCCAAGGGTTTGCCGCACGCGGTCCGAACATTTCCTGCATATCCTACGATTCCACACATAGCTCCTTAGCCTATCGGGTAAGGATGTCAATCATGAAACCAAGCCGCGCGTCCTTACAAATCTTTGCCATATATGCGAAATCCCACTCCCCCAGGGAAATCGTGCGAACCAGTGGCGCACGCAACGCGCCCATCGTCGGCAGCAAAAAGAAAACCCAACCCACCGGACGTCTGCGGACGCTTGACGTCAGTGGATTGGGAATTTACGGCAGTACGACAGCCTTACTTGCTACAGGACGTGCTGCAAGAAGTCCTTAAACCTCGACTCCTTCGGATGGTCGATGATCTCCGGTCCGCCCTGTTCGACGACCACGCCACCGTCCATGAAGACGATCTGGTCGGCGACCTCGCGCGCGAAGCCGATCTCATGGGTGACGACCACCATGGTCATGCCTTCCTTGGCGAGGTCGAGCATGACGTTGAGCACTTCGCCGACAAGTTCCGGATCGAGCGCGGATGTCGGTTCGTCGAACAGCATGATCTCCGGCTTCATGGCAAGCGCGCGGGCGATGGCCACGCGCTGCTGCTGGCCGCCGGACAGCTGTGCCGGATAGTAGTCGAGACGCTCCCCCATGCCGACGCGGTTCAGCTCCTGAATGGCGAGTTCGCGGGCTTCCTTCTTGTCCATGTGCTTGACGTGGACCGGAGCCTCCATGACGTTTTCAAGAGCCGTCATGTGCGGGAACAGGTTGAAGCGCTGGAACACCATGCCGAGTTTGGAACGCTGTTCGGCCACTTCCTTGTCGTTCAGGGTCTGCAGCACACGTTCGCCGCCCTTGTCGACGTACTTGTAGCCGATCATTTCGCCGTCGACGTCGATTTCGCCGCCGGTCAGGGTTTCCAGCTGGTTGATCAGACGCAGGAACGTGGATTTGCCGGAACCGGACGGTCCGAGAATCACGGTGACGGTGCCGGGCATGACGGTCATGTCGATGCCTTTGAGCACGTGCAGGTTGCCGAAGGCCTTGTGCACCTGGGTCGCCTTGACGGCGGGAACGATTTCGTTGGTTGTGATTTCGCTCATGGTCATTCCCCTCACGCGGTCATTCCCGCGAACGTGGCTTCGTTCTGCTTGTCGACGTCATCCTTGGGTTCGCCGAAGGTCTTGCCCGGCAGCGGCGTGCGCTTGCCGCGGGCTCCGGCGGGACGGGCGTCGAAGCCCTTGCCGAAGTGCTTTTCGAGTCGCGACTGGATGACCATCAGGATGGAGGTGATGACCAGATACCAGATGCAGGCCACGATCAGCAGCGGAATCGGCTTGTACAGACGGGTCGCGATCGCCGTGGTGGCGAACTGCAGTTCCAGCGTGAACGGCACGGCGTTGACAAGCGACGTGGTCTTCAGCATGCCGATGAACTCGTTGCCGGTCGGCGGGATGATGATGCGCATGGCCTGCGGCAGCACGATGCGACGCATGATGAGCGTGCGCTTCATGCCGAGGGCCTTTGCGGCTTCCGTCTGCCCCGGATCGACGGCCTCGAGGCCGGCGCGCACGATTTCGGCCAGGTAGGCGGCTTCGTTCAGGGCCAAGCCCAGCCATGCGGCGTTGAACGCGGTGATGACAGACTGGGAGTCAATGCTCCAGAATTCGATTGAGGTGAACGGGATGCCCACGCCGATACGCGGCACCAGCACCGCGAACAGACCCCAGAAGACCAGCTGCGTGTACACAGGGGTTCCACGGAAGAACCAGATGTAGAACCAGCTCACGCCGCGCAGCACCGGGTTGATGGATTTGCGCATGACCGCCAGAATGACCGCCAGAATGATGGCGATGACCATCGAGATGACGGTCAGCAGCAGCGTGTACTTGATGCCTTCCAGTACGTTCTCGTTGAACAGGTATTTCCAGACCACATTCCATTCGAAACGCGGATTGGTGACCAAAGCCTGCACCAGCATCGCGGCGAAGAGCGCGACGATGATGGCCGCCACGATCGGACCCGTACGCTTGACAGGCAAGGCTTTAATGCGATTGGGAATATCGAGGCCGTCGCCGTCGACTTGTTTCTTCGCCATGATGCTGTTTCCTTTTTCTATCTATCTGATGAGATCAGTTGAGGTCGGTCGGATTGATCTCAGCCTTGTCGAGAGCGCCGGACTCGACGCCCCAATGCTTGAGGATCTTCATGTACGTGCCGTCATCCATCAGCTTCTGCACGGCCTTCTGCACGGCCTCGTCGAGCTGCTGGTCGCCCTTCTTGATGGCGATGCCCTGCTTGGCCACGCCTTCAACGTCGCCGAGCGCCTCAAGCTGGCCGTCGGTCTGGGAGATCGCGTAGCCGGCGACCGGCGAATCGGCGTAGAACACGTCGGCCTTACCGGTGGCCACTGCGGTGGCGGCTTCGGCCTGACGCTTGTAGGACATCACTTCGGCCTTCTTGTCGGCCTTGCAGCCCTTGGCGATCTTGTTGGCCTCGTCCTCCTGGACGGTGCCGGTCTGCACTGCGATCTTCGCGCCGCACATGTCGGAGGTGTCGAGCTTCTTCGGGTTGCCCTTCTGCACGGCCCACGTGGAGCCGGCGCGGTAGTAGCTCACGAAGTCGACGGACTGCAGACGCTCTTCGGTGATGGTCATGGCGGTGATGCCCAGATCGTACTTGGAGCCGATGGACGGGACGATGGTGTCGAACATGGAGGAGACGATCTTCGGCTTCAGGCCCAGCGTCTGGGCGATGGCCTTGGACATGTCCACATCGTAGCCGACCGGCGTCTTGCCGTCTTCGGCGTAGAATTCGGCCGGAGCATAGGACAGTTCCATGCCGACGGACAGCTCGCCGTCCTTGACGGTCTTCGCGGAGGCGGCCAGCTTGGCCAGCTCGTCATCCTTCTTGATGGTGCTCACATCGTAACCAACGGTGGTGTTCTTCGCCTTCGAGTCGCTTTTGGCGTCACCGGAATCCGTGGTGCCGCATGCGGCGACGGAGAACATCATGGCCGCGCTCAGCGCGAGAGCGGCAAACGATTTGAATTTCAACGACATAGTGGGTTCTCCTTCTATTCTCTTCCCATCCACTGAACGGTAATCGTCCATTTGCCAATCAGACGTCCAGTATTCCAAAGGCACACGATAAAACCGCAATGCTACGCCGACGTTAATCGGCAAAAAGCGTAGGGGCATCGATCTATATACGTCCGATGCCCCTACGCCCGCAGCGTCAGTGCGCCGATCAGCCCAAATCGGTCGGGTTGATCTCGGCCTTGTCGACGGCGCCGGATTCGACGCCCCAATGCTTGAGGATCTTCATGTACGTGCCGTCATCCATCAGCTTCTGCATGGCCGCCTGCACCGCCTTGGCCGTGTCGGAATCACCCTTCTTGATGGCCACGGCCTCCTTGGTCACGCCGACGTCCTCACCGAGGGCCTCAAGCTGGTCGTCGGTCTGGGAGATCGCATAACCCGCGACCGGCGAATCGGCGTAGAACACGTCGGCCTTGCCGGTGACGACGTTGGTGGTCACATCGGTCTGCAGCTTGTTGGACAGGATCTGGATGTCAAGCTTGTTGTCCGCCTTGCACTGTTCGGCGCCCTTGTTGACTTCCTCCTCCTGTGTGGTGCCGGTCTGCACCGCGATCTTCAATCCGCACAGGTCGGACGTGTCGATCTTGCCTGGGTTGCCCTTCTTGACCACCCACGTGGAACCGGCCTTGAACATGCTGACGAAGTCGACGGCCTTCATGCGTTCCGGGGTAATGGTGAACGACGAGACGCCGATATCGTACTTCGAACCGATTGATGGAATGATCGAATCGAAATTCGACGTCTGCGGATCCGCCTCGAGGCCGAACGTTTTCGCCAACGCCTTGACGATGTCCACGTCGAAGCCGACCGGCGTCTTGCCGTCCGCGGCCAGGAACTCGGCCGGCGCGTACGACGTATCCATGCCGACGGTCAGCTTGCCGTCCTTGGTGACGGAGGACGGCAGCATCTTGGCGATCTTCTCGTCCTTCTTCACGCCGGACACGTCGTAACCGGTGGTCGACGACGAATTCGAATCGTCGGAAGCTTGGGAATCCGTTTTGTCGGAGGTTCCGCAGGCTCCCATCGAGACGACCATCGCCGCGCTCAACGCGAGCGCCGCCCAACCTTTCAGGTTCCTCATCATGGCAAGTCCTCTCTTCAACCCAGCCAAATCAACCAGCCAAACGTGGCTATGGCATAACCTAAGAGCGGATTGCTACGAGCGTATTAACGGACGCAAAAGTTCCGAAACATTCACTCGTTGGTGCCGGGGGTGTTGATCTCCGGCTTGCTGATGGCACCGTCCTGAACACCCCAGTACTTGAGGATCTTCATGTAGGTGCCGTCGTCGATGAGCTTCTGCAGGGCCTTCTGCAGGGCCTCGTCCATCTGCTGGTCGCCCTTCTTGACGACGATGCCTTCCGGGGCGATGCCTTCGGTCTTGCCAAGCGTTTCGAGTTCGCCGTCGGTCTGCGCGATCGCGTAGCCGGCGACCGGCGAATCGGCGTAGAACACGTCGGCCTTGCCGGTGACGACGTTGGTGGTCACATCGGTCTGCAGCTTGCTGGAGATGACGTCCATCTCCGCCTTGCCGTCGGCCTTGCATTGCTTGGCCATCTTGTTGGCGGCGGTCTCCTGCATGGTGGCGGTCTGCACGGCCACCTTCTTGCCGCACAGATCGGACGTGTCGACCTTGTTCGGGTTGCCCTTCTGCACCACGAACGTGGAACCGGCCTTGAAGTAGGTCACGAAGTCCACAGCCTCCATGCGTTCCTTGGTCACGGTGAAGGAGGAGATGCCGATGTCGTACTTGGCGCCGACGGCCGGAATAATCGAATCGAAGTTCGCGGTTTCCGGATCGGCCTCAAGACCGAACACTCCGGCCAGCGCCTTGGCGATGTCCACGTCGAAGCCGACCGGCGTCTTGCCGTCCGCGGCCAGGAATTCGGCCGGCGCGTACGACGTATCCATGCCGATGGTGAGCTTGCCGTCCTTGGTCACATAATCCGGCAGCATTTTGGCGATCGCGTCGTCCTTCTTCACGCCGGAAACATCGTAACCGGTCAGTTCGCTGGACTTCGAACTGGATTTCGACGCCGAGGCGTCGCTGTCGTCGCTGGTGCCGCATGCCGCGCCGGTGGCGAGCATGGCCACGCTCAACATGAACGCGGCGGCGGTTTTCAGGGCTTTTCCTGCTTGCATGTTCCCTCTCCTATGGATTCATATCGGCCTGTTCAGCCGAACCGTATCCTAGCGTAAAGAGGGTGTGTTACAAAAATTTTCCTGAATCGGCGTTCTTTCACTATGTGAAACCGGAATTTTTCCGATTTATCGCACCTGCTTGTTGGCGTATCGCATGGCTCGCAGCGCCTCACGCTTGTCCTGCTCCTCGCGAAGCGACTGGCGCTTGTCGAATTCCTTCTTGCCTCGGGCGAGCGCGATCTCGACCTTGACGCGGCCGTCTTTGAAATACAGGCTCAGCGGAATGATGGTGAATCCCTTGGCCTGGGTTTGGCGGGCCAGCTTGTCGATCTGCGCCGCATGCAGCAGCAGCTTGCGCTTGCGTTTGGGTGCGTGGTTGTTCCACGTGCCGTTGAGATATTCGGGAATGTTGGCTCCCTCAAGCCACATCTCCCCACGACGGTCGATGGTGATGAACGATTCGGCCAGCGACGCCCGTCCTTCACGAAGCGACTTCACTTCGGTGCCGGTCAACACGAGACCGGCCTCATACTTGTCTTCGATGGCGTAGTCGTGACGCGCCTTCTTGTTCTGCGCGATCGGTTTGGTTCCCTGTTCCTTGGCCATGTCGGACCTCCTTCCCGGTTCTTTCGATCAGTGTATGCAACGCGACTCCGTCGACCATATCACGAAAGCGCGTCGCCCGACGATGCGGACGGCGCGCTTGCCGTGGTTTCATGTCTGGAACGGAACCGTCAGTAGTGGACGTACTGGTAGGCTCCGGCGTTGGAGATCGTTTCCCAAGCCGGGAACGTCGCGAAGCCGGTGCCGCCTTCGGAGATCAGGACCGAACCGTCGGCGTTCACGCGTTCCACGACGGCCACGTGGCCGTACTGCCAGTCGGCGGTCCAATGTCCGCCTACGCTTTGGCCGCGCGCGAACACCATCGCCGCGCCGACATGCGGGGTGTTGTTCACCAGGTATCCGAGTCCACGAGCGGTATTGGCCCAATCGGCGCCGTTGCCCATGTAGGAGCCGACCGGAAGGCTCAGCTGGGAACGCCTCAGGTATGCCCACAGCGTGCACTGGCGGGACGGATACGCGGCACCGCCGACCGTGTTGCCGGTGTTGTGTCCGTAGCAGTATCCGGAACCGGCCGGGCAATTGCCGGGCACCGCATAGTTCATGCCGCTGGCGCCGCCGGAATTGTTGTTATTGGGCGTCGGAGCCGGCGCAGGTGCAGGCGCGGGAGCGGGATTGTAGTTCGTGTTGTTGTTCGGACGCGACTGCTGCTGGTTGTTATTGGGGTTGACAGCGGCGTTGTTGGAATTGTTGTACTGGTTGTTCCATGAATCGATCTGCGATTTCATGGCGACGATGTCCGCCGCTTCCTTGGCGCTCTGCGTTGTCAGCTGGCTCTTCTGCGATTCGAGCTTCTCACGTTTCACCGTGCCCTCGTCACGCAGCTTCTGCAGGGCGGTCTGCTTGGCGCTGGCCTCGCTTGCCGCCTGCTGGGCGCTTGCCGCCTGCTGGTCGGCCTGCTCCTTGAGCTGGGTGATCTTCTGTTCGATGGCGCCCAGACGGTCCTTGCGGTTCATCGACGTGTTCAGCTCGTTCGCCGCGTCGGTTGCCGCGTTGGATTCGCTTCGCGTGACCGCGGCCTGCGACTGCATCTTGTTGACGAAATCGTCGGCGGTCGTCGAATCGGTGACGAAATCCAGCACATCCGACGTGCTGGAGCCGTGGAAGCTTTCGCGGGCGAGCTGCGCGACGGCGGCCTTGGCGTCATCATAGTCGGAGCCGGTCTGTTTGATCTGCTCCTCAAGGTTCGCCTTGTCCTGCTGGGCCGCTTGCAACCGCTGCGTGGTCGCTTCCGCCAGGCTCTGCGCCTGTTCTGCCGCCTGCTGGGCAGATTCCGCGGCCTCGACCGCCGCAGGAATCTGGTTGTCGTTCAAATCGGCCAACTGCAGAATCGTGTCGGCGAGATCGCTGCTCACGCCGACAAGCTGCGACTTCAGCTTGGCGTGGTTCGACACCTTCGCCTGGTATTCCGACATGCTCACGGCATGCGCCTGCGGAGCCGGCGCGGCGACGACCGCGACGCCGCCGGCGCAGAACATAGCCGAAGCAAGCATCAGTCCAACGATGGGCCGCACCTGTCTCGTCATTTTCCTAGACATGTATTCCCTTCCCGAAATCCACCTATTTCGACATTGTATCCAGCAAACTTCAAATATGCTGAACATCTCGTTCAGCACTCCGCCGGTTTATGCCTTCAGGTACTTCCTCAGCGAGATGCTGGACGCGACGATCGACAGCACGACGGCTCCCACCACAAGGGCCGGTGCAAGCAGCCATACCGTCTTCTGGTTGATCAGAGGCATCCACTGCACGCTCTTCGACAGCCAATCCGTGATGAACAGCTTCACCATGGCGCTCAACGTTCCGCAGGCGAGCAGCGAACCAATCAGCGACGCGAACACGCCTTCCAACACGAACGGCAGGCGGATGGTCCAGTTCGAGGCTCCCACCAGTCGCATGATCTCGGTCTCGTTCTTACGCGAGGCGGCACTCATGCGAATCGTCGTGCCGGTCAGCATGATGGCCACCAGGATCATCACGCCGGCGAGCGCCACGGTGACCGCCGTCGCACGGTTCAGCACCGAGAAGACCGGGTCGAAGATCTTGCGTTGATCCTGCACTTCCTCGACACCGGTGCGGCCGCTCAACACTTCGGATACCACTTGGTATTTGGTCGGGTCCTTCAGTTTCAGACGCAGCGACCCCTGCATGTCGGCGGCGGTGAGCACGCGTCCTTGGTATTCGCCGTTCGGATACTGCTTGAGGAAGGTGTTCTTGTAGAAGTCCTCACGGCTCACATATGTGATTTTGGAGACGATGTTGCCGGCTTCCTCGTTGATCACGTTCTCCAGATCGACGATCTCCTGGTTGGAAGGCGCCTTGCCCGACGAGCAGGACGCCGCCTGGCTGGCGCCGTCCGGGCACAGCCATACGACCACTTCGACCTTGTCGTACCATTCGCCCTTCGCGGCGGTGATCTGTGCCTGCATCAGGCCGGACACGCCGATGAACAGGAAGGAGATGAATGTGACCAGCATGACGGAGATGATCATTGAAACATTGCGCTTGAGGCTGTTCCATGTTTCGGAAAGGATGAAACGAAAACGCATCAGTCGTGCTCCTTGGTGTCCTCAGGGTTTTCATCGGACGGTGCCGGCGGGACGGGCGGTTCGGGTGGTGTCGGAGGCTCGGTTTGGGTCGGTGGAACGGGCGGTGCAGGCGGAGCGGACAGCGCCGATGCTTCGTCGGCACCAGTCTCGGAGGCATCATTTTCAGCGGAGGTCTTGGCCTGTTCGTTCCGTTCGGTTTGCTCGGCCTGTTCCTGGTCGGCCATCTGTTCGAGGCTCAGTCCCTTGCCCCAGGTCAAGGTGGTCTCCACTGACGCGAAGGCCTCGCCGTAACGGCCGGTGCGTCCGGAATGCACGGATTTGGCAAGACGGGCAATGCCGTCGTTCCCCTGTCCGTCATGGACGGCAGCGGCGACCACATCCACGGCGTTCACCACGGTTTCGGCGCGCGTCGCGCCTTCCACGTCGACGGTGTCGTCAGGAGCGTTCGTTGAATCGATGGCGTTCTGTCGACGGTATTTCGCGTTCGGGTCGGAAGTGCCCAATGCCTGGTGCGATTTCGACTCGACTTCGGCGTCCGGGAAATACAGCGCGGAATCGTAGGATCCCTGCTGCTCGTCGCGCACGATCTTGCCGGTGTGCAATTCGACCACGCGTTTGCGCATGGAGTTGACGATCTCTTCGTTGTGTGTGGCCATGACGATGGTGGTGCCGGTACGGTTGATGGCGTCCAACACTTCCATGATGCCCAGCGACGTGGTCGGGTCGAGGTTGCCCGTAGGCTCGTCGGCGAGCAGGATCTGAGGATGGTTCACATACGCCCTTGCGATGGCGACGCGTTGCGCTTCGCCGCCGGACAGCTCATGGGGGTAGTTGTTTTCCTTGCCTGTGAGCCCCACCGTCTGCAGTACTTTGGGCACCAGCGATTTGATGGTGGAACGGCTTGTGCCGATCACTTCAAGTGCGAAGGCGACGTTCTCCCATACCGTCTTGTTGTTGAGCAGCTTGTAATCCTGGAAGATAAAGCCAATCTGCCGGCGATAATGCGGCACCTGCCGTGCGGACAGGCGTCGCAGATCGTTGCCGGCGACGCGGATCTCGCCATCCGTGGCTTCCTCCTCGCGAAGCAGCAGGCTCAGCAAGGTGGTCTTGCCGGAACCGGACGCGCCCACAAGAAAGACGAAATCACCTCGATCGATGTCAAGACTGATGTCATCCAATGCGGGACGCGTGCCCTTTGGATAGACTTTGCTCACATGTTCAAGCGAGATCAGCGCCATCGTGTTTTCCCTCCGCCTATCGCTTAGGCTTCTTGTTCCTCGGCTGCCGCGCGACGCTGTTCGTGACGCCAGCGGATGCCGGCTTCGATGAACTCGTCGATGTCGCCGTCGAAGACAGCCTGGGTCTGCGAGGTCTCATACCCCGTGCGCAGGTCCTTGACCATCTGGTACGGATGCAGCACATACGAGCGCATCTGGTCGCCCCAGCTGGCCTTGATGTCTCCGGCGAGCTCCTTCTTCTTCTTGGCTTCCTCCTCGTGGCGCAGCACCAGCAGTCGGGACTGCAGCACGGCCATGGCGGCGGCGCGGTTCTGAATCTGAGAGCGTTCGTCCTGCATGGTCACCACGATGCCGGTCGGGATGTGGGTGATGCGCACCGCGGAATACGTGGTGTTCACGCCCTGTCCGCCAGGACCGGACGAGCAGTAGGTGTCGACGCGGATTTCGGAATCCGGCACGTCGATGTGATCGGTCGCTTCGACCAGCGGAACCACTTCCACGGCGGCGAAGCTGGTCTGACGGCGGCCCTGGTTGTCGAACGGGGAGATACGCACCAGACGGTGGGTGCCACCCTCCACGCTCAGTCGCCCGTATGCGTACGGGGCGTCCACCTGGAACGTGGCCGACTTGATGCCGGCTTCTTCCGCGTAGGAGGTGTCCATGACCTTGGCCTTGTATCCGTTGCGTTCCGCCCAACGCAGGTACATGCGCAGCAGCATCTGCGCGAAATCGGCCGCATCCACGCCGCCGGCGCCGGAACGGATCGTCACCACGGCGGAACGTTCGTCGTATTCGCCGTCAAGCAGCGTCTGAATCTCCATATCGTCGAGATCCTTTTGGATGCTTTCGACTTCGGCCTTCGCCTCGGCCAACGTGTCGGCGTCCTCTTCCTCCTGGCCAAGCTCGACCAAGGTCTCCACGTCCTCGATGCGCTGGTCGGCGGATGCCAGACGCTTGAGCTGCGACTGCACCGCGGACAGCTTGCTGGTCACTTTCTGTGCGTTTTCCGGATCGTCCCACAATCCGGGTTCGGCCGCTTTCACTTCAAGGTCCTTGGCCTCGGCGGTCAGTCGATCGACGTCGAGGGCCTTGGAAATGGACTCGTATTTGGCGCGCGCTTCGCTGATCGCCTCGGAGTAATCAAATTCTGCCATCGTTTACACCATACATTTCTATTACGTTCCTGACTATTCTGACATGGAGCCGTCCACGGCTCCCGCACAATCCATAAGGTTTTTCCACGTGCCCACATCCATTTCCCACATGGACGGACCGCGAACCTGTCCGCACGCATACGGGAAACCGGGGCCCGTTTCGGATCATACGGGCCCGAAGGCGTCAAAGCCCCGCGTAGATCGCAGGAATGACCAGACTCAGCAGCATCGCCGCGGCGATGACGATGCACACCGTGCGCACCATGGTGCGGCGACGGCGTTCTCGCTGCTCGCGTTCGTCCCTGTAGTCACTCATACGCGCCACTATACCGGCTCGCCCCTACTTAGCGTTTCTTGCGAAACGCCTCGAAAATCACTTGTGGTAAGGTTCTCCGGCGTTGATTTTGTATGCGCGATAGATCTGCTCCAGCAGAATCACCCGCATCAGCTGGTGCGGGAACGTCATTTTGGAAAAGCTCAGCAGGTAGTCGGCTCGTTTGAGGATCGCGGGGTCGAGTCCCAATGAGCCGCCGATGATGAGTTGGATATGGCTGGTGCCGTGGAGTCCGAGGTCGTTGATTTTCGCGGCGAGCTGTTCGCTGGTGAGCTGCTTGCCTTCGATGGCGAGGGCGATGACGAACGCATCGTCACGAATATGTTTGGCGATGCGTTCGCCCTCTTTGGCCTTGATCTGCCGTTCGAGTCCGTCGCTGGCATGCTCCGGTGTCTTCTCGTCGGCCACTTCGACGATGTCGAGCTTGCAATACCGGCCCAGTCGTTTCGAATATTCCGCGATGGCGTCGCGCAGATACTTCTCTTTGACCTTGCCGACGGTGATCAGTGTGATTTTCACGAGTTTCCTCTTGCGGAGAGCGCGGATGACGCTCTCCGCCATTCCGTTTTCAGTTCTTGTGGAGTTTCTCGTTGAGCTCGATGCCGGTCTTGCGGTAGCGCGCCTCGATGCGGCCGGACACGGAGTTGCGGATGAACAGGATGTTGTCCTTGCCGGACAGTTCGGCGCCCTTGACGGTTTCGAGCGGTTCGCCGGCGGCGACCTTGGCCTTGTCGTAGATGGTGACCTTGGTGCCGGCGGTGACGTACAGGCCCGCTTCGACCACGCAGTTGTCTCCCAGGGAGATGCCGATGCCGGCGTTCGCGCCGAGCAGGGAGTGCTCGCCGATGGAGTTCTTGAGCTTGCCGCCGCCGGACAGGGTGCCCATGATGGACGCGCCGCCGCCGATGTCGGAGCCGTTGCCGACCACGACGCCCTGCGAGACGCGGCCTTCGACCATGGAGACGCCGAGGGTGCCCGCATTGAAGTTCACGAAGCCGGCGTGCATGACGGTGGTGCCTTCGGACAGGTGCGCGCCCAGTCGCACGCGGTCGGCGTCGCCGATGCGCACGCCGGTCGGCACGACGTAGTCGACCATGCGGGGGAACTTGTCAATCGACAGCACGTTCACATCGACGTGCGGCGCCAACACGGCTCCGGACTGTCGGGTGGCGGCCATCACGTCAAGCTTGCGCAAAGCGAAATCGTCGACGGCGAACGGACCGTAGTTGGTCCACACCACGTTGTTGAGCTTGGCGAAGATGCCGTCGAGATTCAACGTGTTCGGCTTGGCCAGACGCATGCTCAGCAGGTGCAGACGCAGATAGGCGTCGGCGGCGTCCTCGATCGGCTCGTCCAGCTTGGACACGGTGAACACGGGCATGCGGCGCACGCCACGCGCGTCGGCCTCGTCATGCGCGATGGCGCCGAAGTTGTGATTCGGACGCGAGGTTTCAGCCGGAGCCTCGCCCAACGTGAGTTCCGGATACCACACGTCAAGGGTGTTGCCGGCCGCATCGATGCTTGCCAGACCCCAACCCCATGCGGTGCGCTGTTCAGTCATGTGTACGCTCCTTTGACCATGCCGGAGCCGTAGACCGGTTCCAGCGATTCGTTAGGTTCTTTCGTTCCTTGAAACACTGTAGCGGCAAGCCATGGCAGGCGCATGCGCACGTCCGAAACCGGAGCCGCGTGTCAATATCGTTCAGTGGCGCTGGTCCATCGGCACGTAATCGCGTTCCGTGTAGCCGGTGTACACCTGGCGCGGACGGCCGATCTTCGTGTTCGGATCGGCGAGCATCTCACGGTATTGCGCGATCCAGCCGGGGATGCGGCCCAACGCGAACAGCGTGGTGAACATGGACGGATCGAAGCCGATCGCACGGTAGATCAGTCCCGTGTAGAAGTCGACGTTCGGATACAGATGACGAGACACGAAGTAATCGTCGCTCAATGCGATCTGCTCCAGTTCGGTGGCCACGTCGAACAGCGCGCGCTCGTCCGCCGGCAGCTTCAGCGTGTCGGCGCGTTCCATGATCTTCTGCAGATAGGTCTTGGCGATCGCCGCGCGCGGATCGTACGACTTGTACACGCGGTGGCCGAGGCCGGAGATGCGATGCCCGTTGGCCTTCGCGTCCTCCACGAATTCCTTGACGGTTTTGCCGGAGTCGCGGATGGCTTTGAGCTGGCGGAGCACCGCCTCGTTGGCACCGCCGTGCAGCGGGCCGGACAGCGCGTTGATGCCGGCCGCGACCGCGGAATACAGGTTGGCGTGCGCCGAACCGGCGATGCGCACCACGGACGTGGAGCAGTTCTGCTCGTGGTCGGCATGGATGATGAGCAGACGGCCAAGCGCGTGTACGTACAGAGGATCGGATTCGAACGGCTCATACGGCACGGCGAAGCACATGCGCAGGAAATCGTCGACATAGCCACGCGAGTAGTCCGGGTACAGCATCGGCTCATCGCGACGGCGGCGGAAGATGTAGCTGACGATGGTGCGCGCCTTGGCCATGATGATGGTCGCCGCTTCGTCCAGCTGGTCGGAATCGTTGATGTCCGTGGTGTCCGGGTAGAACGTGGCGAGCGCGTTGACCGCGGACGCCATCACACTCATCGGATGCGCGGTGCGCGGGAAGGAGCCCATGAACGTACGGAAGTCCTCCCCCACCATCGTGCGGTGGTTGATGTCGGAGATGAAACGGTCGTACTGGTCCTTGTTCGGCAGTTCGCCGTGACGCAGCAGCCAAGCGACTTCAAGGAAGTCGGACTGTTCGCACAGCTGCTCGATCGGATAGCCGCGGTAGCGCAGAATCGAGTTCTTGCCGTCGATGTACGTGATTTTCGATTCGCATTGCGCGGTGGTGAGGAAACCGGGGTCGAGTGTGACCCAGCCATCATTGCGCAGCGTGGACACCACGATGCCGTCCGCGCCCGCCGTGGCTTCGACCACCGGCAGGGTGAAGTCCTTGGATTCCACACTCAGATTGGCTGTGGCCATACTCGTTCGCTCCTTACCAGTTCAAAAAGTACCGCCCACTATATGGCATGCGCGTTTCGATATGTGGGTTCCGTCTCAAAACGGGCATGAAAAAACGGGCTGTGCGTAATCGCACAAGCCCGTTTTCATAAGGTTTTGGACTAGTCGCGGACGGTGAGGATCACCGGACCGTTTTCGGTGATGGCGATGGTGTGCTCGCTGTGTGCGCCACGGGAGCCGTCCTCGCTCTTCAGCGTCCAGCCGTCCTTCGGATCCTGGTAGATCTCGTCGGTGGTCTTGAGGAACCACGGTTCGATGGCGATGACCAGGCCCGGACGCAGCTTGTAGCCGTGATGCGCCTTGCCGTCGTTCGGCACGTGCGGATCGCCGTGCATGATATGGCCGACGCCGTGTCCGCCGAACTCCAGGTTGATCGGGTAGCCGTATTCGCGTGCCACGTCGCCGACGGCGCAGGAGACGTCGCCCAGACGATTGCCCGGCTGAGCGGCTTCGATGCCGGCCGCCAAAGCCTCTTCGGTGCACTTGATCAGGCGCAGGTCGTCGGGATGCTGCGTGCCGACGCAGAAGCTGATGGCGGAATCCGCGACCCATCCGTCGACGTTGATCGCCAGATCGAGGCTGACCAGATCGCCGTCCTTCAGGTTGTAGTCGTACGGAACGCCGTGCAGCACGGCGTCGTTCACGGACGTGCAGATGTAGTGCGCGAACGGACCGGTGCCGAAATCAGGCGCATAGTCGACGTAGCAGGACGAGGCGCCCTTGCGGTCCACGATGCGCTTGTGGACGAATTCGTCGATTTCCAACAGATTGGTGCCGACCTTGGTGAATTCCTTCAGGTCGCGCAGGATGCCGCCGACGAAGCGGCCTGCGGGCTTCATCGCTTCAATCTCTTTAGGGGTTTTCAGTTCGATCATGCCTTCAACCCTACTTCGCGGGCCATACACCGGCGAACGATGTTCTCCTTTCTGTATTCCACCTTGCGTTCCACCCGAATATTCGATTCGAATACACGATGTTGTCACCAAAGATGGATAGTGTGAAGCCATGAACAACACTTCGAATTCTTTGGTTTCGGGTATCGATCCGGCATCGTTCTCCGCCGTGACCGGCCCGTCTCAGGACTTGTTCCGCTTCGTCAACGGCCCGTGGGTCGACATGTACCGTCTTCCCGACGACCGTTCCCGGTATGGTTCCTTCGACAAGCTCGCCGAGGATGCGGAAAACCAGATCCGCGACATCCTTGAAGAGGATGATTGCCCAGCCGTCAAGTCGCGCGCTTTGTACCATAGTTTCCTTGACGTCGATGCCATCGACGCGGCCGGACTCGCCGCCATCGAAGACCAGTTGGCTTCCATCGACGAGGCCGAAGACAAGGCCGCGCTCACCCGCGCGCTTGGCGCCATGAACCCGACCGGCGGTCCAGACCTGATCGGCATCGCCGTTTACGGAGATCCGGGAGCGCCGGAGACCAATGTCGTGCACATCGAACAGGACGGTTTGGATCTGCCGGACGAGGCCTACTACAGGGAAGACCATTACGCGCCAATCCGTGAGGCGTATGTCGAGATGGTCGCCAAGCAGCTGAAGAACGCGCATCTTGCGGCCGATGACGAGGATGCCCATGCGCAGGCCAAGCGTTTCCTTGACGTGGAGACGCGCATCGCGGCGAACCATTGGGACAACGTGTCCACGCGCGATTCGGTGAAGACCTATAACCCGACGGATTACGCCGACCTGTGCGCCATGCTCGCCGATGTTGACCTGGACGCTTGGATCGACGCCTGGCAGAACGCTTACGACGCGACCACCGCGGCTGCCGTGCAGCCGTTGGATTTCCGCGGCTGTTTCAGCCACACGATCGTGCATGAGCCAAGCTTCCTCACCGGACTCAACGCGTTCTGGAAGGAAGCGTCGCTGGATGATCTCAAGCTGTGGGCCCGCGTGCATGTGGTGATCGGCTCCACATTGGAGCTTCCCCACGAATTCGACGAAACGAATTTCGACTTCTACGGCAAGACGCTGTCCGGGCAGAAGGAGCAGCGTGTGCGTTGGAAGCGTGGCGTCTCGCTGGTCAACGGCATCTGCGGCGAGGATGTCGGCCGCGAATACGTGAAGCGTCACTTCCCCGAAACCTCCAAGCAGCGTATGGAGCAGCTGGTCGGCAATCTCATCGACGCCTACCGTGTGTCCATCTCCAATTCCACTTGGCTTGGCGACGAGACCAAGGCCAAGGCATTGGAGAAGCTGTCCAAGTTCGTGCCGAAGATCGGCTACACGAACCATTGGCGTGACTATTCCGCGCTGGATGTGCGCGAGGACGCCGGCTTCGCCCAGAACATGCGTGCCGCGAACCTGTATGAGACCGGCTACCAGCTGGCCAAGGTGGGCAAGGCCGTCGACAAGGACGAATGGCTGATGAATCCGCAGACGGTGAACGCCTACTATGAGCCGTCCATGAACGTGATCGTGTTCCCGGCCGCCATTTTGCAGCCGCCGTTCTTCAACCCGGATGCCGAGGATGCCGCGAACTACGGCGGCATCGGCGCGGTGATCGGCCATGAGATCGGCCACGGTTTCGACGACCAGGGCTCGCAATACGACGGCGACGGCAAACTCAACGACTGGTGGACCGAAGAGGACAAGGCCAATTTCAAGGCGCTCACCCAGAAGCTCATCGACCAGTACAACGAGTTCGTGCCGACGCAGCTCGCCGAAAAGTATTCGGATGACCCGTCGAAGGCCCCTCATGTGAACGGCGCGTTGACCATCGGCGAGAACATCGGCGATTTGAGCGGTGTGAACATCGCTCTCAAGGCCTATGCGTTCGCTCTCGATGAAGCGGCCGGCCGCGGCAAGGATGGTTCCACGGAAGCCATCGAAGCCGCGCTTGCCGATGCTCCTGAAATCGACGGCTTCACCGGCCTGCAGCGTTTCTTCCTGAGCTACGCTTCGATTTGGCGCACTAAGAATCGCGACGAGTTGGCGGAGCAGTATCTGCAGATCGACCCGCACTCCCCCCGAATGCCGTACGAACGGCATCGCCCGTAATGTGGACCTGTTCCACAAGGCGTTTGGCGTGCAGCCCGGCGACGGCATGTGGCTCGCACCGGAGCAACGCGTGCGCATCTGGTAACAGGCCATGCCAGCGATCGCATAAGCGTCAGGCAATCGTCAGAAGCCATCGCCGCCGAATTCCTCACGTAGGGGTTCGGCGGCGTTGCTATCCGTACCGGCCTGCGAGCCGCCTTGCTCGTCAACGCCGGAACTCCGCCCGTCCATCGCATTGACTGAAGTTTCGCCCCGCTGTTGGGCGGCTTGCACATATGGATCACGTCCTAAAGCCTGTCCAGGCTGCGCGTCTTGCTGGCCGGAATCGTTTTTCTTGGCGAGTTTGCGGAAGGTGGAGACACCGTAGCTCAAATCATGCCCCGCCGCATTCGCTTCCATGACGAGTTTCGACTGTTGCTTGCCGTTCTGGTCCACCCAGCTTTCCGCCGCCAGCACGCCGGTCACGATGACCGGTTCGCCTTTTTTGAACGATTGGCAGATGCTTTCGGAAAGGCCTCGATATGCCTTCACCGTGATCCATGTGGTGGGCAGGTCCTTCCACTGTTGCGTTCGGCCATCGAAATAATGTCTGGTGCTGGCCAGCCGGAATGAGCTGGCATGCGGCATGCCTTCCCGATTGAATTGCGTGGGCTGGCCGCCCACATATCCCGTGATGGTGAGGAGACCCTGCTGCTGCGCCATGTTCGGCCCTTTCTGTTTGACGAATGATGGACCGCGGAAAGCGCCGTTGACGGCACGGAAGCGACAGGCAGTGAGGTGGATTTATGGTGAGAGAGGGTAAACTGCATGCCCTTCCCGCATCTTCACGTTTCCGCGGTAAGACCACTATCGCCGAACGTTCCATCCGTCTGCAAGCCCAACCGGAGAATGTGGATAACTTGAGATCGTCGGGCGAGTCGTGGATTGTCGGTGGATAATTTCGACTTATCCACCGACATCCACAATCCTCATGTGCGTGAGATGCGCACGGTATTCCCCATGAAAAACAAAAAACGGAAGACCACCTGCTTGATGGTCTTCCGTTGCCGTATGTCGTTCGTCGGATCAAACCGACGCGCTACGGATTGCCGTATGTCACTTGAGCAGTGCAGCGACGCGGTCCGCGATCGCCTGCGCGGCGTCCGCGACCGGCACCGCTTCGGCGTTCTCACCGTTGCGGTCGCGCACTTCGATGGTGCCGTTGTTGACGGTGTCGCGGCCGGCGACGGCGATGATCGGCACGCCGATGAGTTCGGCGTCCTTGAACTTGACGCCCGGAGACACCTTCTTGCGGTCGTCGAAGATGACTTCGATGCCCTTGGCCTCAAGCTCACCGATCAGCTGTTCTGCGGCTTCGAACGCGGCCGCATCCTTGCCGGTGGCCACGACGTGCACCTGTGCCGGCGCGATGACTGCCGGCCACGCCAGACCCTTCTCGTCGTGATGGGTTTCGGCGATGCAGGCCATCACACGGGAGACGCCGATGCCGTAGGAGCCCATCCACACCGGAACGGTCTTGCCGTTCTGGTCGAGCACCTTCAGGCCGAGCGCGTTGGAATACTTGAGGCCCAGCTGGAACACCTGGCCGATTTCCACGCCGCGCTCGAAGCTCAGCGGGCCGGAACCGTCCGGGCTCATGTCGCCATGACGTACCTGCACGGCTTCGACGGTGCCGTCGGCCTCGAAATCGCGGCCGTACACCAAATCGTAGTAATCCACGTCCTGCTCGTCGGCGCCGGTGAACCATGCGGAACCGCGTGCCACGTGCGCGTCAATCAGGTAGCGCAGCGCGTCACCGGTCTCGGACGCGTTCTCGGCCTTCTTTCCGTCGCGTGCCTGCGGGCCAAGCGCCATCGGTCCGATGTAGCCCTTGACGAGTTCCGGATGCTTCTTCAGATCCTCGTCGGTGGCTTCCTCGATCTCGGCCGGGGTGAACTGCGCTTCAAGACGCTTCATGTCGACGGTACGGTCGCCCGGAACGCCTACGACCACGAGCTCGCGCCACGGCTCGTCGTGGTCTTCGTCCTGCGGATGCATGACGGCGATGACGACGTTCTTCAGAATGTCGGAGGCCTGCCAATCGCGGCCGTCGGAACGAGGATGGTTGGCGTTGGCGAATTCGACCATCTTGTCGATGGTGGCCGCGTCCGGGGTCGGGCGCTTTTCGGCTGCCGGCGTTGCGGTAAAGTCGATGGCTTCCGGTTCCGGAGTGGTCAGCGCCTCGACGTTCCAGGCCTTGCCGGACGGCGACTGGGCGAAGGTGTCCTCGCCGATCTCCATCGGAGCCAGGAACTCCTCGGATTCGAAGCCGCCCATCGGGCCGGCCATGGCGTGCACCGGCACGTACTTCAGGTCGAGACGGTTGAAGATGCGCTCGTATGCGCCGCGCTCGTCCATGTATGCCTTGACGAGGCCTTCCTTGTCGAGGGTGAAGGAGTAGGCGTCCTTCATGATGAACTCGCGGCCGCGGATCAGGCCGGCGCGCGGACGGAACTCGTCGCGGTACTTGGTCTGGATCTGGTAGAGGGTCACCGGCAGGTCCTTGTAGGAGGAGTACAGGTCCTTGACCAGCAGGGTGAACATTTCCTCATGGGTCGGGGCCAGCAGGTAGTCGGCCTCGTGGCGGTCCTTCAGACGGAAGATGTTGTCGCCGTATTCCTCCCAGCGGTGGGTGGCCTCATACGGCTCGCGCGGCAGCAGTCCGGAGAAGTGGACTTCCTGGGCGTCGATGGACGCCATCTCCTCGCGGATGATGTTCTCGATCTTGTTCAGGACATTGAGGCCCAGCGGCAGCCAGGTCCAGATGCCCGGAGCGGCCTTGCGCAGGTAGCAGGCGCGCTGCAGCAGCTTGTCCGACACGACGTCGGCATCGGCGGGGTCCTCGCGCAGGGTGCGCAGGAACATGGTAGACATACGAAGTGCTTTGGTCATACGTTCCAAATTACTCAGGTAAGCCGACTTGGATGCGCCACACGTCCTCGAATCGCACACCAATACGCGAAAAACGTTATTTATAGAGTTATAAATAAGTTTAAAGCCGTTTCTATGGTACTGGAATCAGCACCATATCGCTTCATAAGGAAAGGACGCAGCATGCGTCACGTCACCGCGCACATTTCGATTTGGAACAAACTCGGCTGGATCGGCATCATCTGCTATTTCGTCTTCGCGGCGGCAGCGCCGGAAGTGCTGACCGAAGGCAACCAATGGATCGGCCTGTGCCTGGCCGTATTGTGCGTCACGTTGATTTCCCTGCCATGGAAGAAGCCGTTCAATGCGATTGCGCTGGCCGGCATGGTGATATGGATCATCGTCACGCGGGCGATTCCAGGTCTTGAGTTCCTGCAGCGCAACCCGCTTTGGTTGCTCGTCGGACTGGCCTGCGTGATCGCCAGCTGTTGGGACCCCGATCCGGAAAGCGTCGAGGACGAAGTTGAGCTCGACCCGGATCTTGCGCGTTCCCTGCAGGCGATGGGCTGATATTTAGCAGCGGGTCAGAACAGCACGTCCTGCGCGAATTCGTCATCCTCACCGGCCGGTTGCGGCATGCGGGCGCGGAATGCTCCGACACCGTCGGAGGCAAGCGTATCGGCGGCCTGCGCCGACTCCAATCGCAATTGTCCATCAAGACGGACCGCGTCCGGTGAGACCAGGAACATGCGCTCGTTGACGCCTTGCAGATACAGGCCGTCGAGCCCTTCCACTCGCGACAGCGCCACGTATCCCATGCCCGGCGCGAATGTGCGTCGCAAATCCATGACGGCACGATCGAGTGTCATGCCTTGCGATTTGTGGATGGTGATGGCCCACGCGCAGCGCAACGGCACCTGTTTGACCGTGGCGAGCACGGTATCGCCGTCCTGCATCTGCCAGGAATTCGGCTTCATGGTGACGATGTTGCCGTTTTCGAATTCGACGATCGGCCAGCCGCCCTGCGATTGCGTGGTGAATCCACGCACGGTGCCGAGCGACCCGTTGACGTACTGGTGGTCGGTGTCGTTGCGCACCGCCATCACGGCCGCACCCGTTTTGAGGTACAAGCGTTCGGGAGCGAGCATGTTCTTTTTGAGCCGTTCCACCAGATTCGCCGCACCCTCGGATTCGGCGAGGTATTCGTGCGGCTCCTCCTTGATTTCGAACAGGCGCAGATCATTAAGCGCGTCGGCCTGCCTGTTGACGGGGAACAGGTTCACCGCCTGCTGCCCGGGTTCCGGAATGGCCCCCAACCGGGTCAGCAGCACATTGCGGTCGCCATCGTCCACCGCGCCTTCGCGAATGTCGGTCAGCACGTTCAACAGCTGGCCGTCATCCTGACGATGCTGTTCGGTCAGATAGCAGACAACGGGGTTCAATTCGCGCCATACCAACGATTCGGTGACGAAACCTTCGGGATTGAGTCCGGCGCGCATGTACCGTTCGCGACTGGCCAGATATTCGGCGGACGGCGCGATCAGGTCGTTGTTGCGTCCCGATACCGAAACCGGCGGCAGCTGGAAAAAATCGCCGGACAACACCACCTGCAGCCCGCCGAACGGACGTTCGTCGCGGCGGATGATGCGGCAGATCCGGTCAACCATGTCGAACAGCCACGCGTGCAGCATGGAGACCTCGTCGATGATGAGGATGTCGGCTTCCTGCAGCTTGCGTTTGCGGCGTGTGCGAACGGTTTTGACCAGATTGTCGGTCAATGCCGTGGCCAAGCCGATGCCGCTCCAGGAATGGATGGTGGTGCCGTTGATATGCGTGGCAGCGATGCCCGTGGATGCGGTGACGGCCACGGATGCGCCGTCGGCACGCGCCTGCCGTATGAATTCGTTGAGCACGTAGGTTTTGCCGGCACCGGGCGCGCCCGTCAGGAACACGCTTGCGCCGGAACCCAGAATCGCAAGCGCCTCGGATTGCCTCATTACGCCACCTTCTTTACGTCACCGCGCCCCATGCAACGAAATCGTCAGGCAACCAGCCTGTCCACAACCTTGAGCACACCGTGCTCGACGTTCGACGGTGCGATGTAGCGCGCGGCGGCCTTCAAATCGGGGTGTGCGTTGCCCATGGCGAACGACCAGTCGCCCGCCTCAAGCATGAGCAGATCGTTGAGGTAGTCGCCGAACACCGCCGTCTGCGCGGGTGTGACGCCGAGCACGCGCTGCAACGCCTCGACGCCCTGCTTTTTGTCGGTTTCGATGTTCATGATGTCCACCCACAGTTTGCCGGAGACGACCACCTGGTAGTCCGCGCGCAGATGTGTGAGCTTTTCGTTGGTGAATCGTTCGGAGCCGTCAAGGTCGAGGATCGCGAGTTTCAGAACGATTTCGGCGTCGCCGTCAGGGGTGTAGGCGGACGGTTCCTGCGCGAAGTCGAGCACTTCGTGCAGATCGTCCACGATGCTCAGCGCCGCGTAGTATTTGCCGACTTCATCGAGGAACGGCTTGTCGGAACGCTGCACGTATGCCGATTTGAGGCCACACACCACCAGTCCCACGTTATGCTCGCCGGAGGCAGCGGCGTCGTCGACCAGGTCGATGACGTGACGCGTGACGTCCAAATCGACGCCATGCACTTCCACGACTTTGCCGTCGAGCGCCACCACATTGCCGTTTTCCGCGATATAGGACAGTTCTCCCCCGTCGAGAATCTCCGCGGCTTTGTCGGCGAACATGTTGCGCAGCGTGGCGTATTGGCGTCCGGACGCGGGCACGAATTCGACGCCACGGCGTTTGAGCCGGGCGAGCATGGGCCAGAATCCGTCGGGGATTCGGCTTCGTTCGTCAAGTAACGTGCCGTCCATGTCGGCGACCACAAGGCGGATATCCTGCGGTTGGCCGATGGTGGTCCAATCAGCTGCGGTCATGCGGTTCCTCTCGCTGGAGTCGTGCTGTCAGTCCTTGTTGAGCAGGCTGGTTTCCTGGATTTCAGAGGCGATGGCCTTCGCCTCCGCTTCGTTCGGACCGGGCACCGGGGCCATGAACGCCTTGCGGTAGTAACGCAGTTCGTCGAGCGATTCGATGATGTCGGCGAGCGCGCGGTGGCCGCCGTTCTTCGGCGGACGGTTGAGGTAGACGGCCGGATACCAGCGGCGGGCGAGTTCCTTGAAGGTGCTCACGTCGATGGTGCGGTAGTGCAGGTTCTCCATGAGTTCCGGCATGTAGTGGTCAAGGAACTTCTTGTCGGAGCCGATGGTGTTGCCGGCGAGCAGCGGCTTGACGCCGGCCGGAGTGAATTTCCTGACGTATTCGATGACCTTGGCTTGCGCTTCGTCGAGGCTCAGACCGTGTTCCCATTCGTTGATCAGGCCGGAACGGGTGTGCATGGCGCGCACGAAGTCATTCATGTGGTCGACAGCCTTCTGACTGGGCTTGATCACATAGTCGACACCTTCGTCGAGCACGTTCAGGTCGAAGTCGGTCGGCACCACGGAAACCTCGACGAGCTCGTCGCCGCCGAAGATATCCAGGCCGGTCATCTCGCAGTCGATCCAGATCAGACGTGAGCCTTCGGACGTGTATGTTTCGCCATCGTGTGCATCTACCATCGTTGCCTCTTTCGATTGGTCCGCGGTCGCGCCCTCTGCGCAGGCCGAACATATGAAGATACCGCAGGGTAGGTACGTCGGACCGTCATCGTTGGAAAACGGTCGTTGGAAACAGGAAAGCCGTCCGCGCCCAAATGGAGGGACGCGGACGGCTGGAGCGCGCTGCCGGTTCGATGGTTCAGCGCACGAGTGCGGTATCCGGCACGGACACCCTCAGATCGGGGCATCCTGCGTGCGGTCAATCGGCCAGTTTGAGCCAAGCGCTGGTATCTTGCGGCAGCTTGCCATCGTCGGTAAGCGGTCCTGATGTCAGCAGCACTTCGCCTTGCGGCAACGTGATCGGTTCTTCGCCGAAGTTGGTGATCGAGGCCCAGCCGTTGGCACGGCGGTACGCGATGGTGCCACCCGGGAAACCGTTGGCGCCGTCATGCGCCTTGCCGGGCTGGTCTTCCGGAAGCCATTCGAGACTCAGGTCGGTGGTCTGCAACTCATGTCGCAATGCCAGCACGCGGCGGTACAGGTTCAGCATGGAATCCGGGTCGGCCGATTCGACATCGACCGCGAAATCCTTGTACCACTTGGGTTGCGGCAGATGCGGCTCGGCCTTCGCGTCTGCCGGCGAGAAGCCGAAGGAGCCGCCATGGCCGAACTCATCGTTCGGATCGTCCAGCTGCGGAGCGTCGGCCGCAACCCACGGCAGCGGCACACGGCAGCCGTCACGGCCTTTGGTGCTGGCGGAACGGGAGGTGCGCCATGCGGACGGATCCTCCAGCTCATCCCAGGGAATGTCGGCCACTTCGAACAGGCCGAGTTCCTCGCCTTGATACACGTAGGCGGAGCCGGGCAGCGCCATCTCCATCATGATCGCGGCGCGGGCGCGCTTGGTGCCGAGCGCGCGGTCCTCCCGGTATGTGGTGCCGTCGCGCAGCAGCCAGTCGTGCGGCAGCTGGTGGTAGGGCGCGCCCTTGACCTGCGGCAGACCGTAGCGGGAGGGGCTGCGCGGCACGTCGTGATTGTTCATGACCCACGTGGTGGTGGAGCCGCCGGTTTCGGCCGCCGCCTTGAGCCCGGCGGCGATGGCCTTGCGGAACTCGTCGGCATACCAGTTGGCCTGCGCGAAGTCGAAGTTGAAGGACTGGCCCAGCTCGTCCATCGAAGCGTACAGGTGCTGGTGCTCAGGCACCACCCACGCCTCGGCCACGGCAAAGCGCGGCGGGTTGTATTCGTTGAACACCTTGCGCCACTCGTGGTAGATGTCGTGCACTTCGTCGCGGTCGATCACCGGATGGGAGCCGTCTTCGGGCTGATCGTTGGTGCACCAGACCACATAATCGTCCAGATCATCGCGGTCGAGATCCTTGGCCAGGCCGTGCGCCACGTCCACGCGGAAGCCGTCGGCACCGTGGTCAAGCCAGAAACGCAGGGTTTTGATGAAATCGGCGCGCACGTCCTCGTTTTTCCAGTTCCAGTCCGGCTGTTCCTTGGTGAACATGTGCAGATACCATTGGCCGTCGGGCACGCGCGTCCATGCAGGGCCGCCGAAGTGGTTCTGCCAGTTGGTCGGCGGCTCGTCGCCGTTCGGTCCCTTGCCGTCGCGGAAGATGTAGCGGTCGCGTTCCGGCGAGCCGGGTTTCGCGGCCAACGCGGCCTTGAACCATTCGTGCAGGTTGGAGCTGTGGTTCGGCACGATGTCCACGACGATTTTGATGCCGTCGGCATGCGCGGCTTTGGCGAGCGCGTCGAAATCGTCCATGGTGCCGAGTTTCGGATCGACGTTGCGGTAGTCGTCCACGTCATAGCCGCCGTCGGCCAGCTGGGACGGGTAGAACGGGCTCAGCCAGATGGCGTCGACGCCCAGTTCCTTCAGATATCCGATTTTCTCGGTGACGCCGGCGATCTGGCCGAGGCCCCCGCCGCGGGAATCCTTGAAGGAACGTGGATACACCTGGTAGACCACGGCCTGCTTCCACCACAGCGACGGATCGTTGACTTCGGTCATGTTGTCCCCTTTCATACAAACGCTTGTGCACCGTGCGCACGTATCACAACTCCGTACGTAGAACGATTTTCGTTGATTTTCCTACGATGGTTATGTTGTGTTGTGTAGCTTCGTTGCTGCTATCGCATTGCTTGACATAATCAATAATAACGCTTGTGCAAAAAAGCGCAAACCACAGGAGGCAGAACAAGGTGGCAGCACTTTAAAAAGCAAGCAATAACAACACCTGAAGCCATGCAAGCGTTTTTACAAAAGCAGCGTGTCGTGATAGAGTGAAGCAGTCGCGGGCAACCGACCGCCCGCATAGTCCACCCTAAGGAGCCATCCGACCATGCCACGAACCACCATCGCAGACGTAGCCCAGGCAGCCGGAGTGTCCGTCTCCACCGTGTCCCGCGCGCTTCGCGGGCTCGACAGAGTCAGTCCCGAAACCAGGGAACGCATCGAGCAGGAGGCGAAGCGCCTGCATTTCTCCTTTTCGAAAAGCGCGTCGTCCCTGGCGTCCGGCAAAACCATGCGAGTCGCCGTGCTGCTGCCGAACGAAATCAGCAGCTGGTTCAACGCCCACGCCTTCGAAGGCATTTACGAGGTGATGTCGAAGGCCGGATACGACATCGTTCCTTACATCGTGTGGACGCAGGACGATTTGGATGCGTTTTTCCAAAATCTTCCGGGCAACCGCAACGTCGACGCGGTCATCGAGGCGTCATTTGACTTCGACGAGGCGAAGAAGCAGGTGCTTGGCGATCTGACCATTCCGGTGGTCGGCATGAACGCGCCGAGCACGCACGGTCTCGACGCCGGCGTCGCCATCGACGACGAGGCTTCCATGGCGACGATTGTACGGTTCCTCAAATCGTTAGGGCATAAGACGCTCGCCTACATCGAACAGCCCATCAACACCACGCCGTTCGTCTGCTCCGACAGGCTGCGCAAGAAGGGATTCAGCGAAGCCTCACAAGCTTGCGGTTACGCGGATGAAGACATCATCGTCATGCCGTCACTATCCCATATCGATGCTCGCAGCGAGCAGGACATCTATTCCGGCATCGTCGCGCAGCTGCTCAGCGCTCCAAAGCAGCCGACCGCCATCTGCGTCTCCGTCGACGCCGTGGCCGCTCCCCTGCTGAAGGAGCTGCGGCGCATGGGATGGCGCGTGCCACAGGACGTGTCGCTGGTCGGATTCGATGATGACGACACCGCCACCGCATTGGATCTGACCACCATGCATCAGGATCCGGCGGAAATCGGCCGTATCGCTGCACGTAAGACGCTTGCGCTGCTCAATGGCGAGACGCTTGACGAGCCGTTCACCGTCATGCCGACGTCGCTGGTGCTGCGTGGCACCACGGAACGCGTAAGTTGACGTTCATACGGTGCCATCGACATGGCTCAATTAACTAAACGTCACTAGACCAATGGCTGTCGAAAACGCACGAAACCCGTCCAGCGGCATTCCTGCCACCGGACGGGTTTCGTATTATCTAGCGTTTAGTCGCGTCGTATGCGTTTCGCGCGGTATTCGCCAATCACTGACGGCCGGAGTAGTTCGGCGCCTCGGCGGTCATGACGATGTCGTGCGGATGGGATTCGCGCAGGCCAGCGTCGGTGATGCGGATGAAGCGGCCACGTTCCGGCATTTCGGAGATGTTGTGCGCGCCAATGTAGAACATGGACTGGTGCAGGCCGCCGATCATCTGGTACAGCACGGCGTTGAGCGGTCCGCGGTACGGCACTTCGCCTTCGACACCTTCCGGAACGACCTTGTCGTTGGAGGTGACGTCGGCCTGGAAGTAACGGTCCTTGGAGTAGGACTTCTTGCCACGCGGAGCCATGGCGCCCAGGGAGCCCATGCCACGGTACAGTTTGTACTGCTTGCCGTGCAGGAGCACCTTCTCGCCCGGAGCTTCCTCGCAGCCCGCGAGGGTGCCGCCGAGCATCACGGAGGATGCGCCGGCCACGAGGGCCTTGGCGATGTCGCCGGAGTAGTGGATGCCACCGTCGGCGATGCACGGCACGCCAGCGGCGCGGCAGGCCTGGGCGGCCTCGTACACGGCGGTGAGCTGCGGGACGCCGACACCGGCGACCACGCGGGTGGTGCAGATGGAGCCCGGGCCGACGCCGACCTTGACGGCGTCGACGCCGGCGTCGATCATGGCCTGCGCACCCTGGCGGGTGGCGACGTTGCCGCCGATGATGTCCACGCCATTGAACGCGGAATCGGACTTCAGGCGGCGAATCATGTCGAGAGCCAGCTTGGCCTCACCGTTGGCGGTGTCGACGACAAGCACGTCCACGCCGGCTTCCATCAGAGCGGAAGCACGGTTGTAGGCGTCGCCCAGGAAGCCGATGCCTGCGGCGACGCGCAGACGGCCCTGCTCATCCTTGGTGGCGTCCGGATACTGTTCGGTCTTGACGAAATCCTTGACGGTGATCAGACCGGTCAGGTGGCCTTCGGAATCGACCAGAGGCAGCTTCTCGACCTTGTGCTTGGCCAGCAGGTCGTGCGCGTCTTCCTTGGAGATGTCGGACGGACCGGTGATGAGGTTCTCGCGGGTCATGACCTCGGAGACCTTCAAACGGTCGTAATCCTCGGAAGCGATGAAACGCATGTCACGGTTGGTGATGATACCGACGAGCTTGCTGTCCTTGTCCACGACCGGCAGGCCGGAGATGTGGAAACGGCCGCACAGCTTGTCGAGGTCGGCGAGGGTCACGTCCGGGCTCACGGTGAGCGGATCGCTGATCATGCCGGATTCGGAACGCTTGACGATGTCGACCTGGGCGGCCTGGTCGTCGATGGAAAGGTTGCGGTGCAGCACGCCGATGCCGCCGTTGCGAGCCATGGCGATGGCCATGTCGGATTCGGTGACGGTGTCCATCGCGGCGGAGATCGCCGGGACCTTCATCGTGATGTTGCGTGTGAGATGGGTGGTGGTGTCCACTTCGGACGGAATGACGTCCGTCTCGTTCGGCAGCAGCAGCACATCGTCATAGGCGAGGCCAAGCTGGGCGAAAATCGGAGGGAGTGGGGCGAACGTGGAATCTGCATTCATATCAGGAATTGTAGCCATAGACCCACTATATGAACGTGGGCTGACTTACTGCGACACGGCGCGAAAAGCCGAAATTATCAATCGTAATAAAAGCTGCTTATATCGTTTGGCAAAGCGTTTCATCAGTTTTTCTTGCGATTGCGCCGGACGGACGATCAGCGTCCACCGCGCGTTTTGTCGCCGCGCGCGCGTCCGACCGACGCATGTTGCGCATCGGTTCCGGAGATTGCGTTTTCCTCACGGATTTCGGGAATGCGGTGTTTCAGATACGGGTACATCGTGGCGACCGTCAGCAGCGCCGCCGCAATGAGGAAGCCAATCAGCACATACTGCGCTTTGAAGAACAGAATCATGATCGAGCCGAATGCGATCAGCGACGCCCACCCCCAGAGAATCAGCACCGCGCCCTGCACGGTGTGTCCGATGCGCAGCATGCGGTGGTGCAGGTGCATGCGATCGGGATGCATCGGCGACTGGCCTTTGCTCAACCGCCGCACAATCGCAAGACACATGTCGAGGATCGGCAGGAACAGCACCAGCATCGGCAGCAGAATCGGCATGAACACCGGCAGATAGATGCTGGTATGGATGGACGCCGGATCGAGACGGCCCGTCATGACGATCGACGCGCAGGTGATCAGGTAGCCAAGCAGCATGGAACCGGAGTCGCCCATGAACAGTTTTGCGGGATGCCAGTTATGCAGGATGAAACCGACGCAGGTGCCGACCATGGCGATGTCGATCAGCGTCGCCATGGATGCGTACGACGGCGAGCTTCTTGCGATGATGTACGAATAGATGGCGAAGGCGATGCCGCCGATCGCGACGATGCCCGAAGCGAGGCCGTCAAGACCGTCCACGAAGTTGACCGCGTTGATGGACGCGACGATAAGGAACGCGGTGATGGCCATCGACAGGCTCGGCGACGCGGTGACGAGCGAGCCGAGAGGCAACGAGATGATCTGCAGGCCGCCCCAGGCCACAAACACGGAGATGAGCAGCTGACCGGCGAGTTTGAGCATCCAGTCAAGGTCCCACAAATCGTCGGCCATGCCCAGTAGGCTGATCATGATGGCGCCGGCTAGAATCACCCATGCCTGATGCGATTGGGCGAACAGGCCTTCGATGAAAGGGATGCGAGAGGCGAACAGCATGGCCACGGTGAAGCCGATAAGCATGCCCAGTCCACCCATGCGTGGCGTCGGCACGGTATGCACGTCGCGTGCACGCACTTCGCCGACTGCGCCGATTTCGATGGCGATATGCCGGATCAGCGGCGTGAGCAGATAGGTGACGCCACCTGCGACCGCGGCAATGAACAGGTAGATTCTCATGCGCCCAAAGCACCGCCATTCAGTGTTAACGCCTTACGGATGACCAGCTCGCGAATCACTCCCTCCCGAAGAATCGCGATGCCGTCGCGCTCGTGCGGGTCGGCGGCGACCACCGTGGACGATACATGTCCCGGAGTCGCTCCCCCGTCCAAATACAGATCCACCGCATCTCCCAGCGCGTCCGCGGCTTCCTGCACCGTTTGTGCGCTTTCCTCGCCGGAACGGTTGGCGCTGGTGGCGGCCAACGGCCCGGTGGCTCGCAGAATACGCAGCGCGACCGCGGAATTGGGGATGCGCACGCCCTGTGTGGCTTTGCCGGTTGTCGGATCATGACGCAACGTGGCAAGCGAACAGTCGTCTTCCGCTTCCGCTATCGGCGAAAAAGCGCCCGGCATGAACATGGCGGCCAGACGGTTGAGCGGCACCGGCAAGGTCAGATGCAGCTTCTCCATGCTTTCGATTGACGGCAGCAACACCTGCAACGACTTGTATTTCGGTCGTTGTTTGGCTGCGAACACCTTGCGGATCGCCTCGATGTTACGCGGATCGCAGGCGACGCCGTACACCGTGTCAGTGGGGATGACCACCAATCCGCCATCATGGATGATTTCAACGGCCCGGGCAAGGGATTCGTCGTTTACTGTGCAAATCTCGCTCATGACACCTCCCTTTCAGCCAGTCAACTTACCTATTGTAAGGCATGGCTCGATGGCGCGCCCGAATGGTGGGAACACGACCGGCGAATATTCCATCGGATATAGAAAAAGCCCTGTCGGTTTGGATGCGTCCAAGCCGACAAGGCGGATACGGCACGAATCAGGCGCCCAGATACGCCTTGCGCACCTGCTCGTTATTGAGCAGTTCCTTGGCGTCGCCTTCCATCGTGATACGGCCGGTTTCCAGCACGTATGCACGGTCGGCGATCGACAGCGCCATCTTGGCGTTCTGCTCGACCAGCAGAATCGTGATGCCCTGCTCGTGCAGCTTGCGGATGATGGAGAAGATCTCCTTGACGAGCTTCGGGGACAGGCCCATGGACGGCTCGTCCATGAGGATCGTCTTCGGATGGCTCATCAGCGCGCGGCCCATCGCCAGCATCTGCTGCTCGCCGCCGGACAACGTGCCGGCCTTCTGGTTACGGCGTTCCTTCAGACGGGGGAACAGGCCGTAGACCATGTCGAGGTCCTTCTTGAGGTCCGACTGGTCCTTCAGGCTGAACGCGCCCATCTCCAGGTTCTCTTCGACGCTCATGCGTGTGAAGACGTGGCGCCCTTCCGGAATGTGCGCCATACCGAGGGTCACGATCTTGTTGTTGTGGGTTTTCAGCAGATCCACTCCGTTGTACATCACGGAACCGGATTTCGCCGGTACCAGACCGGTGATGGTGTGCAGCGTGGTGGTCTTGCCTGCGCCGTTCGCGCCGATCAGGGACACGATCTCGCCGGCGTTGACGGTGAAGCTGATGTCCTTGACGGCTTCGATGGCACCATACGAAACGGAAAGGTTCTTGACTTCCAGCATCAGGCCTCCTCCTCGCTTTCGTCATCGTCGTCATCATCGGAACCCAGATACGCGGAGATGACCTGCGGATTGTTGGCGATCTCCTCCGGCGTGCCGGCGGCGATGGTGCGTCCGTAATCAAGCACCTGGATGCGCTGGCAGACGTTCATCACCAGGCTCATGTCATGCTCGATCAGCAGGATGGCGATGCCGAAGCGGTCGCGGATGGTGTTGATGCAGTTGAGCAGGTCCTCGGTCTCCGTCGGGTTCATGCCTGCCGCCGGCTCGTCGAGCAACAGCAGTTTCATGCCGGTGGCGAGGGCGCGGGCGATTTCCAGCTTGCGCTGCGCGCCGTACGGCAGGTTCGCCGCCTCGGTTTCGGCCAGGCCTTCTAGTCCGAAGATCTTGAGCAGGTCGATGGCTTTGGCGTGCATCTCACGTTCCTGCTTCCAGAATTTCGGCGTGCGGAAAATCGCGCCGCCCATATGGTAGCTGAACGATTCGTTGAACGCGACCAGCACGTTCTCCTCCACGGTCATCTGGCCGAACAGGCGGATGTTCTGGAAGGTTCTGGCGATTCCGGCGCGCACCACCTGATACGTCTTCTTGCCGTTCATGCGTTCGCCGTCCAGGAAGAACTCGCCTTCCGTGGGCTGGTACACGCCGGTCAGCAGGTTGAACACGGTGGTTTTGCCGGCGCCGTTCGGGCCGATCAGGCCGACGAGCTCGCCGGAGTTGATGGTCATGTTGAAGTCGGATACGGCTTTGAGGCCTCCGAAGGTGATGCCGAGATGTTCGGCTTTCAGGATGGGCTCGCTCATGCCTGCGCCTCCTTGGTGTCGGCGGCCGTCTCGACGGTTTCGTCCGTCTTGGCGGTGTCCTTGGCTGCCTTGGCGGTGGATTCAGCCTGCTTCGACTTGCCGTGCGCCTTGACCTTCATCGGGTAGAACAGCTTGTTGATGGTCTTGGTCAGGGAGAATTCCCAGTTGCCGAAGATGCCCTGCGGGCGGAAGATCATGATGAGCACCAGCGCCACCGAGTACACGAGCATGCGGTAGGTGGAGAAGGCGCGCAACAGCTCCGGCAGGATCGTCAGCGCGATGGCGGAGACGATGGAACCTGTCAGCGAGCCCATGCCGCCGAACACGACCATGATCACGTAGTTGATCGATTGCAGCCATCCGGCCATCGCGGGGTTCAGCGAGCCGATGTACTGGGCGAAGATGCCGCCGGCGATGCCCGCGAAGAACGCGGAGATAGCGAACACGAGCACCTTCATGTAGGTGATGTTGATGCCGGACGCGCTTGCCGCGATCTCGTCGTCGCGGATGGCCTTGACGGCACGGCCGTAACGGGAGCGGGCGAACATGAACAGCAGCACGACGGTGACGACGGTGATCCAGAACACGACGTACAGGTTGGCGAGTCGATCGATGCCGATCAGCGCCTGGCCGGCCGCGCCCTTGTCGAGACCCATGCCGCCGGCGACCTTCAGGTTCTGGATGATCACGCGGATGATTTCGCCGAAGCCCAGCGTGATGATGGCGAGGTAATCGCCATGCAGACGCAGTGCCGGAATGCCGACCAGGATGCCGAAGATGCAGGCGACCACGCCGCCGGCGAGCGTCGTCAGCAGGAATCGCAGCGTCGGATCCATCGCAACGCCGTTGGCGACGAGCAGCTTGCTCAGCAGGGCCGCGCTGTACGCGCCGATCGCTTCGAAGCCGCAGCAGCCCAGCGTCAGCTGGCCGAGCACGCCGATGGTGAGGTTCAGAGAGGTGGTCATGATGATGGCGATGCAGCTTGTCATCATGATGCCCTTGATGTAGGTGCTGGCCATGCCGGATTCGCATACACCCATCAGAATGCCGAACAGCACGACGATGCCGACCGCGCACATCAGATAGGACTGTTTGGTGGAAAGCATTGATTTCTTCATGAGGTCACACCTTCTCGGTTTCCGGTTCGCCCATCAGGCCGGACGGCTTGACCAGGAGCACGATGATGAGGATGCCGAACACAATGGCGTCGGAGAACGCGGACGTGATCACGCCGCCGGTGATGGTGCCGATGTACGCCTTGGTCAGGCTTTCGACCACGCCGATCATCAGACCGCCGACCATGGCGCCCGGGATGGAGCCGATGCCGCCGAGCACGGCCGCGACGAAGGCCTTCAGGCCCAGCATCGCGCCCATCATCGGGGACACCTGCGGATAGGAAACGCAGTACATCAGCGATGCGACGGCGGCGAGGCCCGAACCGATGGCGAACGTGAGCGTGATGGTGGAGTTCACGTTGATGCCCATCAGGATCGAGGCCTCCTTGTCTTCGGAGACCGCGCGCATGGCCTTGCCCTGCTTGGTGTAGGTGACGAACAGCTGCAGCGCGACCATGATGATCACGCCGAGCACGATGGTGATGATGGTCGCGCCGTCGATCTTCAGCTTGCCGATCGCCAGCGTCGGAATCTGGATGATGGTGGGCACGGTCTGGTAGTCGGCGCCGAAGATGGCCTGGGAGCCGTTCTCCAACAGAAGGCTCATTGCGATTGCGGTGATGAGGGCCGTCATGCTGTTGCCCTTTTCACGAACCGGCTTGTATGCGGCCCTCTCCACGATGACGCCCACCGCCACGCACATGAGGATCGCGGGGATGACGGCCACCCATGCGGGCAGGCCGAACGCGACGATCGCCGGAATGGTAAGCATCAGCACGTAGGAGCCGACCATGATGAAATCGCCGTGTGCGAAGTTGATCAAACGAATGATGCCGTACACCATGGTGTAGCCGAGTGCCACGAGCGAGTACACGCTGCCGATCTTCAGACCGTTGAAGATCTGACTGATGAACATGATGATCTGATCGCCCATCATTCCTCCTTTCAAAAGTTGATGATGCCGGACTTTTGACATAACCGTCCGGCTTGGCCGCTGAAGAAGCCCAGCGGCTGAATATGGTTATTTTCGTCTTGATACGCGAAAGGGAGAGAACCGGTTTCCCGGTCCCCTCCTCTTCACAGATTCAGGCCTTCAGGCAAGCGACGCTCACTTGGCAGGCTGAATGGTGGTCTTGTACTGCGGCTTGCCGTCCTTGAGCTCAAGCACGACGACGGACTTCTTCGGGGAGCCCTTCTTGTCGAGCGTGAAGTTGCCGGTCACGCCTTCGAAGCTCATGCCGGCGATGGCGTTGCGCACGCCTTCGCGGGTGGCGTTCTTGCCGGCTTTCTCGATGGCCTGCTTCATCATGTACACGGAGTCGTAGCCCAGTGCGGTGAAGGTGTTCGGATCGGCGTTCTTGTTGGCCTTCTTGTAGGACTTGATGAAGTCCTGCACCTTGGCGTTGGAGGTGTCGTCCGGAGAGTAGTGGGTGGTGTAGAGCACCTTGTTGTACAGCGACTTGTCGTCGGTCATCTTCAGGCCGTCGTAGCCGTCAGGACCCATCACATAGCCCTTGTAGCCGACGGAGCGGGCCTGCGGGATGATGTACGGGCCAGCGACGGAGTAGTAGTACGGAGCGTACAGGAACTCGGCGCCAGCGGCCTGGATCTTCTGCAGCTGGGAGGAGTACTCGGTGTCGTCGGCGCTGGAGGAGTTCTCTTCGGCCACGACGTCAAGGCCGGCCTTCTTGGCGGCAGCGGCGAAGGCCTTGCCCACGCCGGAGGAGTACGGATCGCCGGTGCCGTACAGCACGGCGACCTTCTTGACCTTCAGGGTCTCGGCTGCGAACTTGGCAGCGATCTCACCCTGGTAGGAGTCCTTGAAGCAGGTGCGGAACATATAGCCACCGGTCTCGATGGAGTCGGAGGTGGCGGCCGGTGCGATGGCCGGCAGCTTGGACTGGTCGGCCAGCGGAGCCACTGCCGCGGTGGTGGAGGAGATGGTCGGGCCGACCACGCCGAGCACGCTGTTGTCGCCGGCGAGCTTGTTGAAGGCGTTGGAGGCTTCGGTGGCGTCGCCCTTGTCGTCCATGGACTCGAGCTTGACCTTCTTGCCGTTGATGCCGCCCTTGGCGTTGATCTCATCCACAGCCAGCTTGAAGCCGGCGACCTCGGCCTCGCCATATGCGGCGGCGGTGCCGGAGTTGGTGGTGACGGAGCCCAGCGTGATGGTATCGCTGTTGGCCGCGCTACCGTTGGAGCTGCTGGAATCGTCCATGCTGCCGCCGGAGCAGGCAGCGAGGGACATCGACATTGCGCCTGCCGCGATCAGGGCGACGCACTTGGCGGAGAACTTCGCGTTCATTCCGTTCTTCCTCTTTTCTTGAAAACGCTGCACATTCCTTTCAACGCGCACCTTGGAAAAAATCATGTTCATCTCAACCCCCGTGCGCGGAACCACGGCGACCACTCATGACGGACGCCCGTTCTCTCTCTGTGCATTCCGATTGTTCTTTATAGCCTGACGGACGGCGGCCTGCATAAAATGTTCTTATAGTGAGACTCAACTTCTGGTTATATCCCCGTCAGCATGGCGCAAAAGAATATAAGTTACTGTGCCGGCTGTTTTTCCGCCGTCAGATAACGTGGCCGTCCGGTGTAGTCGTTATGCACGGTAACGTCGACGAAGCCGCAGGTTCGTGCGAAGGCGGCAAGCCGCTCCCCCTGCGTGATGTCGTGCTCCATCACCATAAGTCCACCCGCACGAAGCAGTTTCGACGCGCGTGCGATGATGCGTTCCGGAATGAGCGTGCCATCCGCCGAACCGCCGTATAGCGCCAGATCGGGATCATAATCGCGCACTTCCGGCTGTTCGGGAATGTCGGCAAGCGGCACGTACGGCGGATTGGTGAGCACGATGTCGATGGTGCCGTCAAGTTGGCTTAGCGTCGGCATTTGCGTGGCGTCGGCGATGTCCAGATGATAATTGCCGGCGATTGCGGGATACCGTTTCGCGGTCTCGTCGAGGTTGCGCCGCGTCCACTCGGCGGTCGTAGCGCTTTTCTCGACGGCCCACACCTCGCTGCCCGGCACTTCCGAAGCGAAGGCGAGGCCGATCGCACCGCTGCCGGCGCACAGATCGACCACTTTGGCGCGGTACATGCCGCTTCTGGTGGCCCAGTCGACGCCTTCCTGCACGACCAGTTCGGTTTCCGGACGTGGAATGAACACGCCTGGACCGACTTTCAAATCAAGGTAGCGAAACGGCGCATGGCCGGTGATGTGCTGCAACGGCTCGCGTTTGACACGACGGGCCAGCATGGTCTGGAAACGTTCCATCGCCGGTTCCGCGTCTTCTTTTTCGGCCAGACGTTCGACGCCATCGCCCATGAGCATGGCTTTGTCCACGTGCTGCAGGTCCGTATGGAACGCTTCGGCGAGCAGCAGTTTGGCGTCGTGCTGCGGAGTGTCGACGCCCGCCGCACGTAGTTCGTCCGCGGCGGAACGCACCGTTTCGAATACCGTCGCCACCCAATCGCCTTACTTCTGGTTGGCGAGACGATCGGCTTCGTCCGCCTGGATGTCGCTGTCGATCACGGCCTGCAGATCGCCGTCAAGCACGGCGTCGAGGTTGTACGCCTTGTAGTTCGTACGATGGTCGACGATGCGGTTTTCCGGGAAGTTGTACGTGCGGATACGTTCCGAACGGTCCAGCGAGCGCACCTGGGAATGGCGCATATCGGCGGCCTCGGCGGCCTCCTGCTCGTGTTTCATGGCCAGCAGGCGGCTCTTCAGAACGCGCAGTGCCGCCGCGCGGTTCTGGATCTGGCTCTTCTCGTCCTGCATGTTCACGGTGATGCCGGTGGGGATGTGCGTCATGCGGACCGCGGAATACGTGGTGTTCACGGACTGTCCGCCGGGGCCGGAGCTCATGAAGATGTCGATTTTGAGGTCTTTCGGATCGATTTCGATTTCATCGTCGTCCTCGTCGGCTTCCGGGAAGACGATCACGCCGGCGGCGGAAGTCTGGATACGTCCCTGCGATTCGGTGACGGGGATGCGCTGCACGCGGTGCACGCCGCCTTCGTACTTGAGGGAAGCCCACACGCCGTCCTCCGGCGCCGGAGTGCCTTTGGCGCGGATGGCCAGCTGCACGTCCTTGACGCCACCGAGCTCGGTGGTGTTCTCGCTTTGCACGGTGACCGACCAGCCGCGCTTTTCCGCGTATCGCATGTACATACGCAGCAGGTCGCCGGCGAACAGCGCCGCTTCCTCGCCACCGGTGCCGGCCTTGATCTCCATGATCGTGTCACGCGCGTCATCGGGGTCACGCGGAATCAGCGCGGTGCGCAGCTTCTCTTCGGCTGCGGGCAGCTCGCCTTCCAACCGCTTGGCCTCTTCGGCGAAATCGGGATCTTCGGACGCCATCTCGCGGGCCGCCTCCAGATCGTCCTTCACCTGCTTGTATGCGGTGTAGGCGGAGACGATGGCACCCAGTTCGGCGTGGCGCCGACCCAGCTTGCGCATCTTGTCGGGATTGGATGCGACCTCCGGCTCGGCCATCTGCTGTTCGATATTGTGGTATTCCTCAAGCGCGGTGACGGCCGCGGGGAATTGTTCGTCTGCCAATGTACGCCTTTTCTTCGTATCTGCGCTTCAGCGGAATCACTCGTCGCTGAACCTTACTCAACCTGTCCATCATATAAGGTGGCGCGGAAGTGCGGTCGTCGGAGGTGGGCGACGGCACGTCGGTAACGAAAAACGCCAGCCCACGAATGGACTGGCGTTTTCATTGCCTAAGCAATAAGACTCACTTGGCCTTCTTGCCGTAACGCTTCTCGAAGCGAGCCACGCGGCCACCGGTGTCGAGGATCTTCTGCTTGCCGGTGTAGAACGGGTGGCAGTTGGAGCACACGTCGACGGTCATGTGATCGCCGTTGTAGGTGGAACGGGTGACGAAGGTGTTGCCGCAAGAGCAGGTGACCTGCACTGCGTGGTAATCAGGATGGATACCCTGCTTCATAGTTTGTCTCCTAGAGATTCGGGGGACCCGGGTCGCATTGCCCCGATGGCAAGGCGTGAACCGGATAACCTTATGGAGTGTAGGCGATGGCCGGGACACGGTATGCGCCGTCACACGCAGGGCGTACGGACTGCAATCCGCGGATATGCAAAGGACCCGCCGCTTCCGGCAGGTCCGCATGTGCCCTCGCTGGGACTTGAACCCAGGACAAACACCTTATAAGGGTGCTGCTCTAACCAACTGAGCTACGAGGGCAACGGGAGGAAGTATACCCCAACCTCTGCCCGATTGCGGCAGCGTCGACAGATGACCATTGGAAGACCGACGGCAACACGCCAGCAAATCGTTATTTATAAGTTTGTAAATAACATGCTAACCTATTAATTAAATCAATGGACGATATACCCATACAGTACACCTCGTCACAGCCATTTCACCGACGAAAGGACACCCATGCGCTACGGTCATTTCGATGATGCCGCAAAGGAATACGTGATTGAAACCCCGGCGACTCCCCTGCCGTGGATCAACTACCTTGGCAACGAGGACTTCTTCTCGCTGATTTCCAACACCGGCGGCGGCTACAGCTTCTACAAGGACGCCAAACTACGCCGCATCACCCGCTACCGGTACAACAACGTGCCGGCAGACAACGGCTCCCGCTGCTATTACCTGAGCCTGATGGACTCCGATTCCGCCGATGCCAAGCCGGTCGAAACCTGGTCGCCGACCTTCCTTCCGTGCAAGACCCCGCTTGATTCCTACAAGTGCCGTCAAGGCATCGGCTACACCGTGTTCGAAGCTTCCAAGCGAGGCATCGAATCCAAGCTCACCGCCTTCGTGCCGCTGCACACCAATGCGGAAATCAATCGGCTCGACGTGACGAACACCACCGACGAGCCGGCCGTCATCGACGTGACCGGCTCCGTGGAATGGTGCCTGTGGAATGCCGTGGACGACTCGTCCAACTTCCAGCGCAACCTGTCCACCGGCGAGGTGGAGATCGAACGCGAAACCGATGCCACGCCGCTGTACCACAAGACCGAATTCAAGGAACGCCGCAACCATTACGCGTTCTACGGCGTCAACGCGCCCGTCGTCGGCTTCGACACCAGCCGCGACGAGTTCCTCGGCCAGTTCAACGGCTGGGACACCCCGCAGGTCATCGCCGAAGGCAAGGCGCACGATTCCGTGGCGCACGGCTGGTTCCCGATCGCAGCCAACCGCGTGCGTCTGGAACTCCAGCCGGACGAAACCGCATCGCTCGTGTTCATGCTGGGCTATATCGAAGTGGCCAAGGACCAGAAATGGGAGGATCCGAACGATCCGGCCAAGGTCGGCATCATCAACAAGAAGCCGGCCCATGAGCTGTTCCGCCGTTTCGCCACCGTCGAACAGGTCGAAGCCGCCTTGAAGGAGCTCAACTCCTACTGGTCCGAACTGCTGACCACCTACAGCGTCGATTCCGGCGACGAAAAGCTCGACCGTATGGTCAACATCTGGCACCAGTACCAGTGCATGGTCACGTTCAATATGTCCCGTTCCGCCTCCTACTACGAGTCGGGCATGGGACGCGGCATGGGCTTCCGCGATTCCAACCAGGACCTGCTTGGCTTCGTGCATCTCATTCCGGAACGCGCACGCGAGCGCATCATCGACATCGCCTCCACCCAAATGGAGGACGGTTCCGCATGGCATTCCGCTCATCGGCCGCGCCGACTGGAATGATTGTCTGAACCTCAACTGTTTCTCCGATACTCCGGGCGAAAGCTTCCAGACCGTGGAGAACAACGACACCGGCGTCGCCGAATCCGTGTTCATCGGCGGCATGTTCGTGCTGTACGGCAGCCAATATGCCGACATCCTCGAGCATTATGGACGTCTGGCCGGCATGTCCGACGCCGAAATCGCGTCCGAGGCGGCCAGCGTGCGCGCCGAAATCGGCCAGGTTTCCAAGGCCGTCAAAACCGCCGGCTGGGACGGCGAATGGTTCGTGCGCGCCTACGACGCCTACTCGCGCAAGGTCGGCACGCATGAGGACACCGAAGGCCAGATCTACATCGAACCGCAGGGCATGTGCGTGATGGCCGGCATCGGCCTCGATGACGGCAAGGCGCAGCAGGCGCTGAAGTCCGTCAAGGAACGCCTGACCTGCGATTGGGGCACCGCCATCCTCGCACCCGCCTACTCCACCTACCGCATCGAATTGGGCGAAATCTCCTCCTATCCGCGCGGATACAAGGAAAACGGCGGCATCTTCTGCCACAACAACCCGTGGATCTCCATCGCCAACGCCATCGCCGGCAATGACGACGAGGCATTCGCCGTCTACCAGCGCAACTGCCCGGCGTATGTCGAGGACAAGTCCGACGTGCGCAAGGTGGAACCGTACGTCTACTGCCAGATGGTGGCCGGTCCCGAGGCAGCGACCCCGGGCGAGGGCAAGAACTCCTGGCTGACCGGCACCGCCGCGTGGACGTTCGTGGACGTGTCGCAGTATCTGCTGGGCGTGCGACCGACGCTCGACGGCCTGGCCATCGAACCGCATCTGCCGGAACGGTTCGACCAGCTGACCGTGACGCGCGTGTTCCGCGGCGTGACCTACCGCATCGCCATGAAGCGCACCGGCGAGCGCACGGTGAGCGTCGACGGAGCGAAGATTGGCGGTAATGTGGTTCCCGCTTTGAGCGATGCCAAATCCGTCGATGTCGAGGTCACGTTCTGATGTGAGCATCAGAACGTGCTCACAAACGGGGCGGGCCTACACTCTCCTCAACATGAACATGGATTGCCGGAGCATCTTGCATATAGGTTGTTCCGGCGATCCTCCATCGGTTTCCTGCAACCTTGTGGAAGGCAGGAACCGATCAGAACAGTGCGAATCCGTGTGCCGCATAGAAGGCCGCATGGATTCGCACACACAATCCGTCTAAGGTAGCGATATGCAGTATTGTGAAGACATCATCACCGGCATCGATGGCAGTGAGGCCACGTTCGTCCGGTACGTTCTCGACAACAGCGAGGAGATCGATCCCAAACGTCAACGCCCCAGCGTTCTGGTGATTCCGGGCGGCGGCTATGCCATGACCTCCGACCGCGAGGCCGAACCGATCGCCATGCAGTTCCTCGCGGCCGGATGCAACGCGTTTGTGCTGCGCTATTCCGTCGCGCCATCCGTCTTCCCCACGGCTTTGCTGGAAGCCGCGGAAGCAGTGCAGCGCATACGCGCGCATGCGGACGACTGGCATTGCGACCCCAGTAAGATCGCGGTAATCGGATTTTCCGCAGGCGGTCATCTTGCGGCCAATCTTGCGACCATGGCGGGTGACGACACCATGCGGGCACATGGCTATGACCCTGACGCGGTGCGCCCGAACGCATTGATGCTCGGCTACCCGGTGATCACTTCAGGCCCGCTCGCGCATCGTGGCAGCTTCGACTGTCTGCTTGGCGACAACAGCGATAATCAGGTGGCGTTGGACGCGGTGTCCATCGAACGGCATATCGACGCGAAGACGCCGCCCGTATTCGTATGGCATACCATCACCGACGATTGCGTACCGGTCGAGAACACGCTGATGTTGGTCGATGCCTGCAAGAAGGCCGGCGTGCCGGTCGAGGCGCATCTGTTCCCCCAAGGCGGGCATGGTCTGGCGCTTGGCACTGCGGAAACGGCGTGTCAGGGGGTTAATGGCATCGAGCCATGCGTCCAGCAATGGCCGGTGTTGGCCAACGCGTGGCTACGGCGACTCTTCGCCTAGAGGCCAGAGGGCGTAATAGTATTGGATGGTTTTATGAGGGACACGATGAGCAGGGGTGTAAGGAGCTGGCTATGAGCGTCGCGGCATGGGATGGATTCCTGAATGACCAGAGCAACTGGCCGGCCGCCTCACGCATCGGCAACGCTACGGGGGCCACTACCGCCAGGGACACGCTGGGCGACAAGACCTTCGTCAAACGCAAGCGTATGAGTCAGGAGGAACGCCACCTGCAAATCCTGCAGGCCGCCGTCAAAATCATCGCCACCAAGGGGTTCTGGGGCATGTCGTTGCAGAACATCTCCGACGAGCTGGGCATCACCGAGGCGGCGTTGTACCATTACATCTCCTCGAAGGACGATCTGCTCAACATGGTGCTGTCGGAATGCTACGACACCATCGATGCCGACGAATACAACGCGGTGACGGCCGCCATCGTCGACGCCGACGGGCACCGCGTCTACTACTACCCGCGCTATTGCCTGAACATCGTGCTGTACAATCTGCAGCGCCCCGAGCTCGTGCAGCTGTATTCGGTGCTGAACGGCGAGGCGCTGAACCCCTCGCACCCGGCCCACGATTTCTTCATCGGCCGCCATTTGCGCCAATGGGAGATGATTTGCTCGATGAACTGGCTGCTGCCGCCGGACGTGGACGAGGAACGGTTCTACGACCTGTACACCCTGGCGATGAGCGCCATGGACGGTCTGCAGTACCGTTGGCTGGGTGACAATTCGATGAATCTGCTGGAGCAATGGATGAGCATCTCCGACATCATCTTCCCCGATAGCGAATGGCAGGGCTTCCGCGACCCCTCGGAGCACGACCCGAAGAACGAATCCTGCCTGCTGCCGCTTACCTTGTCGGCACGGCAGTAGCTCTGACCCCGAAGATCAGCAGAGCATTACAGCGGAAGATCGATATCGACCGCCCACCGCTCTTGTGCATATTCGCCATCGGCGGGGCCGTTCACGGGAAGCGGACCCGCCGATTTTCGTATCGGAAGCATCCGCGACTAGCGGATCGGCACCTTCTCCATGCCTTCGACCTCGGTTTCGAAGGCGTAGTAGGCTCCGATCAGACCGGCGTTGTTGGTGTGCCGGCAGCGCTTGACAACCGTGTGGAAATCGCTCCACTGCGGGATCTTGTCGAGCGCCGCATTGACCAGCGGCAGCAATTGCTGTTCACGGCAGATGCCACCGCCCAGCAGCACGCATTCGGGGTCGGCCACGGCGACGATGTTGAAAATGCCGATGGCAAGATAGTCGATCCACCGGTCCACGATCTTGCGCACACGCGGCTCATCGAGACGATGGAACAGGGTGGCCGGCACGATGGAGCCTGTCGGCACGTCGAATTCCTTGGCGTACTCCTCCGCCAGCACGATGGTCGACAGGTAATCCTGCATGGTGTGGAATCCACCGGTCTCATAGTTCGGGATCATCATGCCCAGCTCGCCTGCACGCCAATCCTTGCCTCGGCGGATCCTGCCGTCCAGGAACAACGCACCGCCCACACCGCTGTCGATGGTGATCAGCGCAAAATCGTCGAGTTTGACGGCGTTGCCGCTCAGCTTCTCCGCCATTGCCGCGCAGTTGGCGTCGTTCTCCATCCATGTGGGGATCGGGTCGTCAAGATAGCCCTGCAGTTTTCTGCCGATTTCATGGCCGTACAGTATGCTTAGCGCGCCGGCGGTAACGGCGACCTGCTTCTCCGTGTCGATGAAGCCGGGCACGCTTATGGCGATGCCGTCAAGAGGGGCACGCTGCTTGGAAACAATATGCGCGAGCGCCTGGTAGAAGGGCTCCTCGCCGTCGACCGGAGTCGCGATAGTACCCGGAATGCCCATGCGCCCGTCCTCGAACACCACGTATCGGGTGAAGAACGTTCCGATTTCGAACGCAAGGATGCGCTTCTTTGCAGTCATATCGTTATCTAACCCATCTTTAATAAAAATCCTGCCTTGGTACAGTATAGCGTTCCCGCCCATACTTAAGCGCTTCCGCCCCATCCCCCGATACGCTCAGCCAACACCCCTTTGCGTACCACCAATGCAATGGCGGAATCGAAGTGCGTCATAGCATATTCGTCTGCCATTGTGCAACATATGCCATAACAACTTGTCAATATTTATCGATACGGTTGCCTATTGGAGGCTCTTGCAATACACGCTTTTATGACTCCCGCCGCTTACGGCGGGCAGCCCCCTAGATGCCCCCATCAATGACGTTTTCCACGTCGCGCGAAGACAGGAGAAATAGATGAGAAACAAGGCAATCGCATGCCTTGGCGCAATCGTCGCTTGCGCAACGGCTCTCGCCGGAATCCCGGCCACCGCCATGGCGGACGACTCCGCCGGCCTGACTCCCCAATACACCTACAATTCCCAGAACGATAACGGCATGACCTTCGAAAAGGTCAGCCACGCCGATCAGGGCCTGAGCCAGGCCGATGGCGTGGTCGATTACACCGGCGACGGCACCATCGCCCCCTATACCGCCGGCCTGAGCACCACCGGCAACGGCGACCGCGGCCAGTCCTACAGCTATGCGGCAGCATCCTCCGGCGACTGGGTCTACATCGGCACCATGTACGGCGGCCTCGGCGTGCAGGCCATTCTGAACCGCGATATGACAAGCCTCGGCCTGACCTCCAAGCAGGCCACCGCACTCATCCAGACCATGTACGCGGGCAACATGTACCTTGGCGAACCCGACGGCAAGAGCGCCGGCGGCATGCTGTTCAAGTTCAATGTGAAGACCGGCAAGACCAAGATCCTCATGTCCAAGAGCACCGGCATCGACGGAGGCAAGGGCGTGATCCCGACCTTCCGCAGCGCCTTCAAGATGAACGGCAAGCTGTACTTCGAGGGCATGGTCATGGACACCAACAACAAGGATCTCACCCAGCAGGAGATCCAGACCGCCATGGCCTATCAAAACGGATTCCCGTGCATCTACGAAGTCGACCCGGCCAACAACGACAAGCTCACCAAGGTGTATGACAGCGTCGACGTGGATGGCTTCCGTTCCCTGGTCAAGGGCAACGTGTTCACCTCCACCCGTGCCATCGGCTCCTTCGGCAATACGCTGATCGCCGGCGACCTCAAGCCGACCGCGGACGGCAAGGGCAAGGCGCTGCTTGTGGCATCCAAGACCCCGTCCGATCCGAACTCCTACAAAGTGATCGCCGACATGGCGAGCTTCGACAACCTGCCCGCCATCCACCGACAGGATGTCAACGGCGGCGGCGGTATCTATCAGGTGCAGGAGTTCAACGGCAAGCTGTACGTCGTGGTCTGCACCGGCGACACCAGCACCCTGAACGAAGAGACCGGAACCATGCGCTCCTTCGCCATTTACGTGGGCGAGAACAAGGGCGATTCCACCAACAAGGCCGATTGGACCTGGCGTCCGCTCGTAGGCGACACCGCCAAGGGCGCCAAGTACTACTACGGTCTTGACAAAAGCCGTGTGAGCGCCGGCGCCTGCACCCTGCAGGTCTACGGCGACCACTTGTACATCGGCGACTACAACGACGTGTCCAGCGCACTGCAGGGCTTCGTCACCAAAAGCAACTTCGTAACCCAAGCCACCAACCTCGAACAGTCCGTCAACCTATACCGCATGGACAAGAACGAGAACGTCGAGATGCTCGTGGGCGACAAGAACGACACCTTCCCGAAGGGCGGTTCCACCGGTCTGGGCAGCGGCTACGACAACCACATGAACCAATACACCTGGCAGACCACCGTTCACGAGGGCAAGATGTACCTGTCCACCATGAACACCACCACCTTGCTGGAACCGATCGCACAGTTCACCAACGGTGACATTCTCAACATGAACGAGAAGGATTGGAACAACACCGTCCACTACCTGCGCGTGTTCCTGCGCCTGCTGTGGGGCATGGGCCCGACCGACCCGGCTTCCGCCATCGCCACGCAGAGCAACGATCAGAACGCCAAGGTGACCACCCAGACCATGCCGTCCACCGACAATCCGGAGGCGCTGGTCGACTGGGCCCGCATCCAGGCCGGCAAGGACGCCTCCGCCGCGCAGCCGCAGACCACCGACGCCAAGTCCGTCTCGTCCGCCAAGCCGATCAGCCTGACCGCCGCCCAGACCAAGGAACTGGTCGACGGCATCAAGGACGGCAGCATCGTTCCGGGCAGCCTGGCAGCCTCCGGCTCCTCCGATGAGGCCTCGCAGCTCTTCGACATCAACAACGAGCTGGACAACCTCGGCTCCCAGCTGTCCGACAAGGGCTCCGCCGATTTCGCCAACAACTACGGCGAAGTCACGGACGCGTTCTTCAGCATCGCCGACATCATTCCCGACAAGTTCAAGGGCCTGTACGAGATGCTGGTCAAGCTGACCAGCAAGGCCAACCTCAAGGCCTACGCCAAGTCCCTGCCGTACCTGGCCAAGTCCAAGCGCGGCTTCAACCTGTTCGAGATCACCGACCGTTCCGCCGCGAATGAGGGCGTGACCGTCGGCACCGTTACCGACAACGGCTTCGGCGACCCGTTCAACCACGGTCTGCGCATCTTCTGCGACACCGACGACTACATGGTGGTCGGCACCGCGAACCCGTTCTACGGTACCCAGCTGTGGCGCGTGCGCAATACGCAGTACGCCGTGAACGTCTCCGCGACCGAAGGCGGCTCCGCCTCCGCGGATGTCGAGCGCGCGGCCAAGGGCAGCAAGGTCACGCTGACGGCCACCGCGAACAAGGGCTACCACTTCAAAGAGTGGAACGTGCTGAAGGGCAACGTCTCCATCGAGAACAACGCCTTCGAGATGCCTGACGGCAGCGTCTCCATCCAGGCTGTGTTCGAAAAGGACGCTGTTGAACCGACGACGCCAACGACCCCGGCAAAGCCTGCCACAGACACGAAGCCATCCACAACACCGACCGGTGTCACGTCCACCCCTTCGACCGGCTCCTCCGTGCTCGGCATGGCGGTCGCCGCGGCTGTGGCACTGATTGCAGGCGCCGCGATTCTGCTGAAGAAGAAGCAGGCGTGATGATGACCGGCGGTGTGATCGCAGCCACCCGATGAACGCGGAACGGCGCCATACCACCGGTTCCTGACGAAGAAGGCCGATGTCCATCAAGGGCATCGGCCTTCTTCATATTCGGCTTCGTCGAGTGGAGTCGTTCCGCTCCGTCTAACGTGGTCTACAGCATTGCGATCACCGCAACGCAATCACATCCACGCCATACGGCTTAAGCTCGATCAGATCGTTGATGACGGTGCCGGTCAGCAGCTCCGTGCCACCGTTGAGTTCGCTGAGGCACAGACGCTTGTCGGCGGCGCTGTTGTTGATGAGGAACGCGTAGCGGGTGCCGCCATCGCCATAGCGCACGGACAGGCTGACATCCTCCGGGGTATCAAGCGACTTCAGATCCAGCTCCTTGATGATCGGAGCCATGAACGCGCTCATGCCGGTCTCGTCCAACGGAGTGCCCACAAAATAGGCTTTGCCCTTGCCATACGCATTGACGGTGAGCGCGGAATGCCCAGCATAGAATTCGTCGCCGCCGTACGTAGCAAGACGCTCGGCACCTTCGCGATGAATAATGCTCGCCACGATCTCGCCCTTGGCATCAACCGTGCCGCCATGCACTTCGATGGTTTCGCCCGGCGCAAGCGCATCGATCTCTTCGACCCATACGCCCATAAGCCTGCGCAGCTTGCCCGGGTAGCCGCCTGGCACCACCAGATCATGCTCATCATGGATGCCGGCCATATAGCCGGTGATGAAGGTGCCACCATCCGCCACATAGGCTTCCAACGTTTCAGCCACACCAGGCAACACGGTGATCAGCGCCGGGGCGATGGCCAGATCATACTGGCTGAGCCGCGCAAGAGGCGTGGTGCTGGCGATCATATCCACCGGCACATTGCGACGCCACAACGCACGGTAGAAGCGATGAACCTCATTGGGATAGTTGAAGCCGGTGGTCGGGCCGACACAGCCTTCAAGCGACCAGTAGCTCTGCCAGTCGAACATGATGGCTACACGGGATTCGATGCGCGAGCCCATGATCCGCCTGCCGATGCGGTCCAGTTCCTCACCCAAGGCCGCGGTCTCCTTGAACACGCGGGACTCCTCGGTGCCGTCATGCGCGATGACCGCGCCATGGAATCGCTCGCAGCCGCCAAGGGACTGCTTCATCTGGAAGAACCGCACGGTGTCGGCGCCATGGGCCACGGCCTGCCAGCTGAGCTTACGCACTTCCCCCGGCTGCTTGACCTTGCAGAACGGGAACCAGTTCTGCTGGTTCGGGGTCTGCTCCATCAGCATGAACGGCTTGTTGCCGCCGATGCCGCGCATCAGGTCGTGGCACATGGCGGTGAAGCTCGGCGGAGTGTCCATGTCCGGATAGTTGTCCCAGCTGACCACGTCCATTTCCTTGGCCCATTCGAAATAGTCGAGGTCTTTGAACGTGCCCATGAGGTTGGTGGTGATCGGCGTGGCCGCGTCGTAAGCACGGATCGCGTCGCGCTCGTTCGTATAGCAGGCCAGCTGCGCCTGGTTTTGGAAACGACGGTAGTCCATCTGCAGGCCGGAGACCACGCATTTGGCGTCGCTGATGCCGTCGCCGTAGCTGACGGGCGGCACCACGTCGCCCCAATCGTAGATGGTGTGGCTCCAGAAATTGGCGCAACACGGAGCGCTGGACAAATATCATCTCTATTTATATACTTATAAATAGCTGTTCAAGGAGGATCATGAAATTCAACACCAACGTCCCGTTCTGGCAGTTCATGAACACGTTGGCGCGCTTCACCGCGCTGAATCTCGTCTACCTGGTCACCCTGATTCCGATCATCACCATCGGTGCGGCCCTGACTGCCGGCCATGATGCTTGCCGCCGCTCCATCGAGGGCGAGGGCAAAGGCGTAACCGCCAACTACTTCAAGTCATTCAAAGCCAACTTCATCAAAGCCACACTGCTGTGGCTGCCGTTCTTGGTGGCGCTGATTGCACTGGTCTGGTCATGGATCGTCCTGCAGATCACGCCGCTGCTCATCATCAAATTCGCGCTGACCATCCTCTGGCTTATCGGTTTCGAATGGGTGTTCGCGCTTCAGGCACGCTTCGAGAACACCGTGGCCGGCACCTTGAAGAACGCCTTCATCTTCGGCATCTCCCACATCGCGATGACCGTGGCCCTGGTCATCGTGGATGCCGTGTTCGTGGCACTGCTGGCGGCCAGCTGGTTCCACATGCCCGGTGGACTGTTCCTCCTGGTGATCCTTGGTTACGGCACCATGCTGATGCTCCATATCCCCGTTACCGAGCGTGTTTTCAATCCATATCTCATTGACTAGGCGGGTTCTCTCGCGAATATGCGGCGATCTTCGAGGTCTGAGCGCTCTCTGTCCACGCAAGCGCGGTAAAGATAACAAATTGATAACAGTTTGGGGCGGCTGGCGGAGCGGGGTGCCGATTGAGGGGGTATTAGTGATTGGCTTGGAAGGGGTCTTTTGACATACGGGGGGTGTTCGGACTGGGCGGTTGCCCCCGTAAGTGCTTATATACATAAGGAATCTGGCACACTGAGTCTCAGTGCCGTAATGGTATCATCGCAAATAATGTTTGCGTTCGCGTAGAGGCGAACGAGACACCCGACAAGTGGGTCGAGGCAAAGGACAAGGAGAGATGCGGTGAAGCATTGGAAGAAGATGGCAGCATCGTTGATTGCAATATCAACGATGGTGGCAGTAGTTCCGACGACGTATGCCATGGAATCGGAAGATTCCCAACCACAGACAACCGATACCGCGACAGTGCAGACTACTAAGGCTGCTGAACCGACGCTGCTCGCCAGCTGGGACTTCACGGGCAAAAACGGCACCACGAACAGCGCGATTGCCGATTCGACCGGCAAGTACAACCTGACGCTGAAGGACGGCGCCAAGATCGAACAGTACGGTGACCGCAGCAACAACGAGGCGCTCTCACTGCGCGGCGATGGCCAGTACGCCCAGATCGATGACCAGCTGTTCAAGGATGCGGGCGACTCCTTCACTCTGGAGTTCGCGTCCAAGACTCGTCACGACGACAGCGGCAAGTTCTTCTCGTTCATCGTCGGCAAGGACGGCTCGAACGACGCCAACACCACCGATCAGGCCAACGCCAACAAGTACCTGATGTTCTACAACAGCAAGACCGCCATCAAGGGCGTTATCTCCAACAACAACTGGGGTAACGAACAGGGATCCAAGGTCACCGTTTCCGGCAACGACAACAGCTGGGCCGATTACAAGATTGTCGTGGACGGCACCAACCTTGCCGTGTTCCGCAACAATGCCCTGATCATTTTCAAGGCCAACACCGGCATCAAGATGAGCGATCTCGGTGCGACCACCGCCTACATCGGCAAGTCGTTCTACTCCGTCGATGAGTACTGGAATGGTGCAATGGATGATATCAAGGTCTACAGGGGCGCTGACCTGACCATGCCGACCGCCGTTGCGATTTCCGGTACCGGTGTGGTGAACAACAAGCTCACCCTGATTGAGAAGGACTCCACCAAGCTCACCGCCACCGTCACTCCGGACGACGCCGTGAGCAAGAACGTCACCTGGTCCTCCTCCGATGAGTCCGTGGCCAAGGTCGCCGCAGACGGTACTGTAACCGGCGTCAAGGCTGGTACTGCCACCATCACCGCCACCACTGAGCTGGGTGGTGTGAAGGCCGAACTGCCCGTCACCGTTGAGCCGATGAACGCCCAGAACGCCGCCGCAGCCGACCTCGATGCCGCGATTGCTGCGCTGAAAGTTCCGGCGGCCGAGAATCTGCCGCTAGTCGCCAAGGGCACCAAGAACGGCTCGGCGATTACGTGGAAGTCCTCGGACGAGAAGCTCATTACGTCCACTAACGAGAAGTACGAAAACAAGACCACTGGTGCCGATGACCCGTATCGTGGTGCTGGCATCATCAATCGTCCGGCCTACGGCGACGGTGATTCCAAGCCGGTTACGCTGACCGCCACCGCTTCCTACAACGGCGGTGAGAAGGTCACCAAGACCATCGAGGTCACTGTCAAGGAGAAGACCCGCATCGCGCCTGACACCGGCTATGCGGCCGTCACTTTTGAGAGCGACAGCAACGGTGGAGAAAAGGCCTGGGTGGCTTCCACTGAGAAGAACGATTTCTTCACGTTTAAGACTCGCAACAATGGCCAGGCGGTACTTACCAATGATGCAGACACGGGTGGCTTGCGTGACATGTTCGTGCTGCGTTCCCACGAAGGCGACAAGTACTACC
>OIBR01000060.1_pt1 | contig 54195 bp, 47 predicted proteins | sample 1581101 | NCBI WGS metagenome assembly OIBR01 (sample SAMEA3882522, study PRJEB24775) | human gut metagenome | biome: human-associated habitat; feature: intestine environment; material: feces | place: Netherlands | collected 2009/2010
CTGTGGCGTGACATTTATGGGCGAGAGTGCAAAATTGTTAAATCCGGATAAAACAGTACTGATGCCGGATCTTGCTGCGGACTGCCCGATGGCACATATGGTAACAAAAGAAACCGTACAGGCCGCGAGAGACCAGTACGATGACCTTGCGGTCGTGTGTTATATCAACTCGACACAGGAGATCAAATCGTGGTCGGATGTCTGTGTAACTTCTGCAAATGCGGTAAAGATTGTAAAAAATCTGCCGAATAAACATATTTTATTTATCCCGGACCGGAATCTGGCACATTTTGTCGCCGCAGCGGTGCCGGAAAAAGAATTCATTTACAATGAAGGATTTTGTATTGTACATGAATTTATGCAGGTAGAGGAATTGCTTGATTTAAAGGCAGAGCATCCGGATGCAAAAGTACTGGTTCACCCGGAATGCAATCATAAAATTATTGAAATCGCAGATTTTATCGGATCGACAAGCGGAATTATCAATTTTGCCGGGGAGAGCAGCGACAAAGAATTTATCATTGGCACGGAGTGCGGTGTTCTTACAAAATTAAAAGAGCGCAGACCGGATGCAGAGTTTTATTTCCCGGAAACAACACCGACCTGTGTGAATATGAAAAAAATCACGCCGGAAAAAGTGCTTCATGTGTTAAAAACAGGGGAAAATGAGATCCATGCAAGACCGGAAACGGAAGGCGCTGCAAAAAATGCGCTGGCAAGAATGTTAGAACTTGCCGGAAAATAAAAGCAACATGTGTTAAAACGGAATTCGAAACATTTCCGATGGCGGCACAGAAATGAGGTCAAATATGAAAAATCTGTATTATGATGTAGTGATTGCAGGATGTGGTGTGGCAGGACTTTATGCGGCTTTGAATCTGCCGGAAGAAATGAATATTCTGATGCTTTCAAAAAAAGATTTGGAAAGCTGTGACTCCATGCTGGCACAGGGAGGAATCTGTGTACTGCGGGATGAATCTGATTACGATTCGTACTTTGAAGATACCATGCGGGCCGGACATTATGAAAATCGAAAGGAGAGCGTTGATATTATGATACGTTCCAGCCGGGATGTGATCAACGACCTGTTGAATTTTGGTGTCCGTTTTGCAAAAAATCCGGATGGAAGCCTTGCCTATACCAGGGAGGGAGCTCATTCCCGGCCGAGGATCTGCTTCCATGAGGATATTACCGGAAAGGAGATCACAACGACACTACTATCACATGTAAAAAAATGTTCGAATGTGACCATCTTAGAGTATACGACCATGACAGATATTTTGGTGGATGGTGGCAAATGCACCGGTATGGCCGCAGAAACAAAAGAAGGTGAAACGCTGCATATTCATGCAGACAATACAATTATGGCAACCGGAGGAATCGGGGGTCTTTATGAGCATTCCACCAATTTCCCAATACTGACCGGTGATGCATGCAGGATCGCAAAAGAACACGGTGTGGAACTTGAACATATGGACTATGTACAGATCCACCCAACATGCCTTTACAGTAAAAAGCCTGGAAGGAGTTTCCTGATCTCGGAATCAGCAAGGGGAGAAGGCGCAGTTCTTCTCAATCACAAAGGAGAACGGTTTGTCAATGAACTTCTGCCGCGTGATGTTGTGACAAAAGCAATACAGGAAGAAATGAAAAAAGAAGGTGTGGAGTATGAATGGATCTCATTTGCACATGTTCCAAAGGAAATCATTTTGAAGCATTTTCCGCACATTTATGAAAAATGTCTCGAAGAAGGGTATGATCTTTTAAAAGAACCGGCGCCTATCGTGCCGGCACAGCATTATTTTATGGGCGGTGTCCATGTGAACCGCGATTCTGCGACAACGATGCCAAATCTATATGCAGTCGGGGAGACGAGCTGCAACGGAGTTCACGGAAAGAATCGGCTTGCAAGCAACAGCCTGTTAGAGAGTCTTGTTTTTGCAAAACGTGCAGCAGTAAAAATACAAAATGAAGAGAAAGGAAATGAAGATCATGAATTTGAATCCAATTACCATGCAGCTTGTTGCTGATAAATATATCCGTCTTGCATTAGAGGAAGATATTCACAGTGAGGACGTATCCACAAACGCAGTGATGCCGGAATACAGGGCCGGAGAGGTGGAACTGATCTGTAAACAGGACGGCGTGATCGCCGGACTTCCGGTATTTGAACGTGTATTTACCATGTTAGATGCGTCCACAAAAGTTGAGTGGGCGAAAAATCAGGATGGCAGGGAAGTAAAAGACGGTGATGCTGTAAAAAAAGGACAGCTCCTTGCGACGGTAAAAGGTGACGTGCGGGTTCTTTTATCCGGAGAGCGTACAGCTCTTAATTATCTGCAGCGTTTAAGTGGTATTGCAACATATACACATCAGGTTGCACGGTTATTAGAGGGCAGCAGCACAACATTACTTGATACAAGAAAGACAACTCCAAATAACAGAATCTTTGAAAAGTATGCTGTTAAAGTAGGTGGAGGAAGCAACCATAGATATAACTTAACAGATGGTGTTCTATTAAAGGATAATCATATTGGTGCTGCAGGAAGCGTCACTAAAGCTGTACAGATGGCAAAAGACTACGCTCCATCAGTAAGAAAGATTGAAGTAGAAGTAGAAACATTTGATATGGTGAAAGAAGCAGTTGCTGCAGGTGCTGATATTATCATGTTAGATAATATGAGTACTGAATTATTAAAACAGTCTATTGATTATATTGATAAGCGTGCTGAAATTGAAATTTCAGGTAATGTTACTGCAGAAAACATTAATAGAGTGAAAGATATGGGTGTTGATTTCATTTCTAGTGGTGCTTTAACACATTCTGCAAAGATTCTAGATCTATCATTAAAGAACCTTCATGCAATTAATGGGAGAGACTAAATGACTGGTAAAGAAAGAAGGGACTACATCCTTACAGAACTGATGGAAGGTGATACACCGATTTCTGCTTCTAATTTTGCGAAACGTCTTCAGGTTTCACGTCAGGTTATTGTGAATGATGTCGCACTTCTTCGTGCTAATAATCATGTTATAGAAGCAACTAATAAAGGATATATTATACGTCAGTCTGCAATGGTAGAAAGAGTTCTTAAAATGCAGCATACAGATGCAGATATAGAAAAAGAGTTAAATACTATAGTTGATTTAGGTGGCTATGTGAAAGATATCTTTGTCTATCATAAAGCTTATCATATTGTACGTGCACCTCTTAATATCGCATCACGTTTAGATGTAAAGAAATATCTAGATAATTTAAAATGTGGGAAATCTATCTCTTTAATGACAGTTACAAGTGGATATCATTATCATACTATTTGTGCTGAAACAGATGAGAGACTTGATGAAATACAAGATGCTTTATCAAAGCTAGGATATCTCGCAAAACTACAGGAATATGAACCTGTGGAATTCTAAAGGCCGTCTTCATTGATGGCTTTTTTTATGTATAATGATAAGGAGGTGATAAACATGATTTATATAACAGGTGATACACATGGAAATCAATTTAAATGGCTTGAGCAGATAGATCCTGTACTTAAAGAAGGGGATATAATTATAGTCTGTGGTGATTTTGGAATAGGCTTTTTCCAGCAGAAGTATTCTTCTGAAGAATCATTCTATGATTTTATTAGTGAACAGCCTTATACTGTTTTATTTATTGATGGGAATCATGAAAACTTTAATCTACTTAATAGTTATCAAGTAGAATCATGGAATGGGGGACATGTCCATAAAATCAGACATAACCTTATTCATTTAATGCGTGGAGAAATCTATACAATAGAAGGAAAGACATTCTTTACCTTTGGTGGCGGTTATTCTATTGATCAGCCATTACGTAAAGAGAATGTTTCCTGGTGGCCACAAGAAATGCCAAGCAAGCAGGAATATGAGAATGGATTAACACATTTAGAAAAAGTCAATAATCAGGTAGACTATATTTTAACTCATACTGCACCTGATGAAACAGTCTACTTCCTTTCTACAATTAAACAATTTAGAATAAAAGGTGATGTCTATCAAGAATTCCCTTTGACTTCTTATTTAAATAATATACAAAAGAAAACAGCCTATACTCATTGGTATTTTGGGCATTTTCATGTAGACAGAGAGTTATGGAGAAATCAGACAGCACTCTTTAATACAATATATGAATGTGAGTCTCATCGTATCATTAAACAATGGAATACATATGAATGTTAACATCTAGACTTTAAAACTAGATATATTGACATTAAATAATAGATATGTTAAACTTGCTGTACAAGAGGTGATTGATATGAAACGTACAAAGTTAGATGACCGTGTACTTCCTGATTATACACGTGGTGAAGAAATATTTAATATGGTGACTCATATAGTAGGGGCAGCCTTTGGTGTTGCAGCACTCGTATTATGTATTATATTCTCATGTTTACATCATAATGGATATGGACTTGCATCTGGTATTGTTTATGGTGTCTCTATGATACTCTTATATACAATGAGTTCTATTTATCATGGTTTATCTCCAAATCTTAAAGCAAAGAAAGTATTCCAAATTATGGATCATTGCAGTATCTTTATCTTGATTGCAGGAACCTATACACCAGTACTTTTATGTTCAGTTAGACAGGCCGATCCATTTTGGGCATGGGTATTATTTGGAATTGTATGGGCAGTCACTATTTTAGGTATCGCATTGAATGCCTATGACATCAAGAAGTTTGAGAAATTCTCTATGGCATGTTATTTAGTTCTAGGCTGGTGTATTGTCTTTAAGTTTAATTTACTTCCTGGTACTATTGGAATGAATGGTATCTATTTATTAGTTGCTGGAGGCGTGGCATATACAATCGGTACAATCTTCTATGGATTACAAGAAAAGATCCATTATATGCACTGTATCTGGCATCTATGGATCTTGCTTGGTAGTGTTCTACATTTCTTATGCATTATCTTATATTGCATGTAACAGGCTTACGCCTGTTTTTCTTTTATATCTTTTAAAGACATGCTATAATCGTTGAGGAAAGGATGATTAAATGAAAAAAATAAATTTTAAATACGGTTTCTTGTACTTAATCACATTTATAATTGTATTAGGTGGCGATTTAGTAACGAAACTTGTAGTCAATGAATCAATGCAGTTAGGCCAGAGCTATCAGGTCATCAAAAACTTTTTTTATTTCACTTATATTCATAATACAGGTGCCGCATGGGGTATGCTGTCAGGGCATTTCTTTATGTTTTATGCAATTTCTATTATTGCTGGTATTATGCTTATTTATTATTTTATCAAGAGTGATAAATCCCAGGTCTTATTAAGATTTGGAATTGTGCTTATATTTAGTGGTATGCTAGGAAATCTATATGATCGTGTTGTTTTTCATTATGTAAGAGACTTTTTAGATTTCTTTGTATTTGGTTATGATTTTCCTATTTTCAATATTGCTGATATGGGTGTTGTAATAGGTGTTTTATTAATCATCTTAGATTTAGGAATTGGAGAATATAAACAATGGAAATACAATCAATTACACCAGAATTAGAAGAAAAAGGCTTGCGTTTAGATAAAGTAATCTTAAATCATATGCCTGATCGTTCACGTACTGAGATTCAGAAATGGATTAAAGCAGGACAGGTTATTGTTAATGATAATGTTGAAAAAGCTAACTATAAGGTAGAAGAAGAGGATGTCATCCAGGTCACTTTACCAGATCCTCAAAATACTGAAATTAATCCTGAAAATATCCCATTAGATATTGTTTATGAAGATGAAGATGTGATTGTCGTCAATAAACCTACAGGTATGATTGTTCATCCATCAGCAGGTATTTATTCAGGAACACTTGTGAATGCATTACTCTATCATTGTCATGATTTATCAGCAATAAATGGTATTACACGTCCTGGTATTGTACATCGTATTGATAAGGAAACAAGTGGTTTATTAATGGTCGCAAAAAATGATAATGCCCATCGTTCATTATCTAAGCAATTAGAAGAACATTCAGTTGTACGTCGTTATGTAGCACTCGTTCATGGTGTTATTAATCATAACGTAGGTCGTATTGAAGCACCTATTGGACGTGATAGCAAGGATCGTAAGAAGATGGCTGTCACTAGTAAGAATGCCAAGGATGCAATCACTAACTTTAAAGTATTAGAACGTTATGATGATATGACACTTATTGAATGTCGTCTAGAAACAGGTAGAACACATCAGATCCGTGTTCATATGCAATATATTGGTCATCCGGTTTATGGTGATCCTCAATATGGTTTTAGAAATGATGATAATACGCATGGGCAGTATCTACATGCTAAAGTATTAGGTTTTGTACATCCTAGAACCAATGAACATATGTACTTTGAAGCACCTTTACCTGATTTCTTTGAAGAAAAGATCAATGAACTAGGAGGAGAATACAATGGATAAGCAGATCATTACATGGGATCAGTATTTCATGGGAGTGGCTAAACTCTCTGCTTATCGTTCTAAAGATCCTAATACGCAGGTTGGCGCTTGTATAGTAAACAGTGATAATCGTATAGTAGGGGTAGGATACAATGGTCTTCCAAGAGGATGTGAAGATGATAAGTTCCCATGGACTGTAAGAGAAGGGGCTTTATATGATACAAAGTATCCTTATGTTGTACATGCTGAATTAAACGCAATACTTAACTGTACTCAGAAGTTGCAGGGTTGTCGTATTTATGTTTCTTTATTCCCATGTCATGAATGTACTAAAGCAATCATTCAGAGTGGTATTAAAGAAATTGTCTATGAAGATGAAAAATATAAAGGAACAGAAAGTGATAGAGCAGCTAAACGTATGTTAGATGTAGCTGGTGTTTCTTATCGTAAAGTTCCTGCATTTGAAGTAGAAATAAAAAAAGAGAATCAATAATGATTCTCTAGATGAAGAAGAAGGCCTATTGGCCTTCTTTTAATTTCTTTAATGCTCCCTTAACTCTCTTCATATTAGTGAAATTCAACTTACATACTTTAGTAAGAATCTTATCACCATACTTGTGCGCAAGTTTAACAGCCACGATTTCGGCATTAGTGCCGGCCCCTCTAGCAAGGTTCATCTTTAAACTCTTTGTCATACTAGCAAAATATTGTAGATATGCATAACGAGAAATGATTTCTGCAGCTAATACTGCTAAATATTGTTCATCAGCATTGGTTTCAAAAATCATATCTTTTACGACAATAACTTCACTCTTTAAATAATTATAATAAGTCTTAGGTGAAACGAATTGATCAATAACTTTGAATTCAACACTCTTCTTCACTTTCTGAAGAACATTCACAACAGCCTGGTTAAATAGGCGTGCACGAATGTTTGCCTGGTTGATTCCACTATCAATCATCTTATTATAATGTGAGTTATCTAGTACTAGTAGTGATGAAATGAGATGTCCTTTTAATAGTTTAGCGTAATTGATAATTTCCTGATTAGACAAATCATCGATATTATCAATATGCAGGTTTTTAATGATCTCAAGTGCTTCATCATCGGCATAGCATGCAACGACACAAAGCGGCCCAAGAAAATCAGCAGATCCTGTTTCTGCAGCACCAATATGTGGATGCATACATAAGTGATCTGAATTCTTTTCCTGCTCAATCTTTTTTGCTAAACTTCTAGACCAATGCTTTGCTTCATGCACCGCATTCTGTCCTAAAAAGCTTGCTTCATAATTTGATGTCACTTCGATGTCACAGCCAATAGCATGAGCTTTTAAAAGAAGGTTCTCGCTTTCGAATGGAACCATCTGACTGTCATAAAACTTCTTCATCTTGTTTAAAATGTTTTCATTAATCAAAAATTTAATTGGCTCCACTATATTCACCTCACAGGTTTTATTTTATCATAAATTTCATTTTTTTGACAGTATAAATTTCATTTGTTATAATTAAGAACCGACAACGTCAAGGAGGTAAGTGTTATGAGTTTTCTCGATTTGATTCTTATCGCTTTTTTGTTATATATGTTTTTTAGTGGATATTCCAAAGTTTTTTTCTCTACATTATATGATTTAGTAAGCTTTATGATCATGATGCTTTTTATCTTTTTTAATGTAGAAACTATTTCTTCTATTATCCAGATTTATAAGCCTGTAGATGATCCTTTATCACAATTAGGTGGTTCAGTTATAAATATGTTGATAGTCTTTATTATCATGTTTGTTGTTCTAGAAATTATCCGCAGACTCATAGGCGTTCTTATTAAACCTTTAGTCAATCAATTGACTGATCATTTTGCACTCACTGCTTTTGTCAATCATTCATTGGGTTCGTTGCTTCACGCATTAAAGGGTGTATTTATCTCCTTTATGGTCATGATGATGGTTATTATTCCCTTCTTTGGGCCTGATATCTTAACTGATTCTAAAATAGGACATTTAATCATAGAAGATGTACCAATTCTCTCACAAAAAGCAATCAATGAAGCAAGTGCTTATGGATGCTTATTAAAGGGACAGCATACACTTCAATTAGAAGATAAAGATATATTAAAGAAGATGATTATCGCTAATAATCATGCCTATGATCATGGAATACTAGATGAGCATGATGCAACACAGTTTGTCTATACACAATTAGCTCCTGCTTTAATGAATCAGCAGGTCATTATACCTCATGAAGAAAAACTTCAATTTATCTCTTTATTAAATAAAACACCTTATACAGAAACAGAAAAGAATACAATATTAAATAATATAGGAAGTGAATAAAATGTTAGATAGTTATAAAGTCTTAGAATTTCCAAGAATTCTAAATAGTATTGCAGGCAGCTGCCGTACAGAGATTGCAAAAAAGAAAGTATTACAATTAGAAATGTATGATAATCTGGCTGATTTAAATGAAGAACAGAACCGTTTAGAAGAAGCCATGACTATTCATCGTATTATGGGTACTTTACCTCTTGCACCACTTCATGATATCAGTGCATATCTTGCAAAAGCGAAGATGGATGGTATTTTAGCACCAGAAGAATTAATGGCCATTGATCATATGTTAGAAAATATCTTCCAGGTAACTTCTTACTTTAATGCTTATGAAGGAGAAATTATTCTCTTAAGAGACTTAGTAGAAGGTTTAGAAGGGGATAATGGATTACATATAGAAATCAATAGATGCATTATGCCCGATGGCTCTATCAGTGATCATGCCAGTGAAACACTTTATCGTATTAGAAAAAGCATGCATGCATTAGAAGGACGTATTCGTCATTCTATGGAAGGGTATTTAAAGAGTGAAAAGAACTCATTAAGTATGGATACTCTCTCTAGCAAGAATGACCGTTTAGTTCTTGCAGTTAAAGCACCTCATAAGAATGAAATCAAAGGCTTAGTACATGCTACAAGTGCTTCTGGGCAGACATTCTTTATTGAACCAGAAAGTGTTGTTGTCATGAACAATGAACTTAATGAATTAAAGAGTCAGGAACAGACTGAAATCAATAAAATCTTACAGAGCCTTACAAGACGTGTTAAGTATAACTATACAAGATTCTATTTTGATCAGGAGCTCATGTCTGAACTAGATTTTATTTTTGCGAAAGCACGTTTTGGCTGTGATTATGATTGCATTAAACCTGATATCAATGAATCAGGTGTTCTCTCTTTAAAACAGGCTAGACACCCACTTATTGATCAAGAAAGAATTGTACCTAATGATATTATTATTGATGGTAAGATGTTGATGATTACTGGTTCTAATACCGGTGGTAAAACTGTTGCTTTAAAAACAGCAGGTTTACTTTCATTAATGGCAATTAGTGGTTTAGCCGTACCAGCTATTTCAGCTTCTATTCCATTCTTTGATGCAGTCTATACCGATATTGGTGATGAACAATCTATTGAACAGTCACTTTCAACATATTCATCACATATGAAGAAGCTTATTTATATCTTAGAACATGCAACATGTCGTTCTTTGATTCTTATTGATGAAATTGGTTCTGGTACAGATCCACAAGAAGGGGCTTGTCTAGGAGAAGCTATTCTGGATACTTTATTAAGACGTGACTGCCGTATTATTGCATCTACTCACTATGGTGAACTTAAGAGTTATGGGCAGTCCAGAGATGATATTACTCTAGCATCTGTTGGATTTGATGTAGAAACAATGCGTCCTACATATAGATTAAAGCTTCATTCTATTGGTTCATCTTATGCCTTTGAGATTGCCGCTTCTTTAGGTCTTGATCACGAGATTATTGATCAAGCTTTACATAATAAAGAAGAACGCATGAGTGAAGCAGAAAAGCTAACCGAGAAGCTTACTAAACAGAGTGCTGAATTGGATGAAAAAGAAGAAAGAATCAATACATTACTTGCAGACAATGAAAAGCTTCATAATCGTTATGAACATCAGCTATCTGTTGCCACAAAACAAAAAGATCGTATTGTAGAAGAGGCACAGCAGGAAGCTAATAAGATGCTTGAAGAAGCTAAGAAAACAATTGATGAATTGACTAAAGATATTATGAATCAGGGTGCTTTAAAGCCTCATCAGGTGACTGCAGCAAAACATGCATTAGATCAGCAGAAATATGAAAAGAAAGAAGTAGTCAAGGTACAGGATCATGTATTTAAAAAGGGTGATCATGTTAAGCTTGATAAGATGAATAGAGAAGGGGATGTCCTAGAAGTTAAGAAACATGAATTGCTTGTTGATTTAGGTGGTCTCCAGGCTCGTGTTAAGGATACTGATGTAACATTCATGCATGGTGCTTCTAAGCCTCAGAAGGTTAAAAAAGCAGGCACAAGACAGCATATGAAAAAGACAGGACATTATGAAGTCAATGTCATTGGTATGCGTTACGAAGAAGCGATGAATATTGTAGAAAAGTTCTTAGATGACGCTTTATTACTAGGTTATCCTTCAGTACGTATTGTTCATGGTATGGGTAAAGGTATTTTACGTAATGGTATAAGAAAGAAGCTAGACCATTTATCATATGTTAAGGAATATCGTGATGGTGGACCAAATGAGGGTGGTTTAGGTGTAACGGTAGTTAGCTTTGAATAAGAATCTAGACTATATTAAAAAGAAGCTTTCTTTGCTTCCTATGTCTCCTGGCTGTTACTTAATGAAGAATACAGACGGAAAAGTTATTTATGTAGGAAAGGCGCGAAAACTTAAAAATCGCGTCTCTTCTTATTTTACAGGAGCACATAACTATAAAACCACAAAATTAGTCGATCATATATGGGACTTTGACTATATTGTGACAGGCAGTGAAAAGGAAGCATTATTACTTGAAATTAACCTTATTAAAGACTATACACCTGAATACAACATCATGTTCATGGATAATACTTATTATCCTTATATTGAACTTACTGATGAAACCCATCCAAGACTTAAAATAGTAAGAAAAACTAAAAATAAAAAAAATAAGTACTTTGGTCCTTATCCCGATGCCACTGCTGCTAGAAATACTTTTAAATTATTAAATAAGCTTTACCCACTAAGAAAATGTAATCATGTACCAGATAAACCATGCTTATATTATTCTTTACATCAATGTCTAGGTCCATGTATTAATGAAGTTGATAAGAGCCAATATGATGAAATTAGAAAAGAACTAATTTCCTTTATACATGGTAATACCAAATCTAAAATAGATGAACTCACTGAAAAGATGATGACAGCTAGCGAAAATCTTCAATTTGAACTTGCGAAAGAATATCGTGATCTCATTCGTTCTATAGAATATGTCACAGCCAAACAAAATGTCCAATTTGGAGACTATAAAGATAGAGATATCTTAGGTTATTTTATTGATAAAGGCTATATTAGTATTCAGCTCTTCTTTATGCGTGAAGGTAAACTTCTCTATCATGATTTTAATTTAGAACCAGTAGGAGAAGATTTTGAAGAAGACTTGATTCGTTTTTTAGTCACTTATTATCAGACACATCCTGAACCTTATGAACTGCTTATCCCTCAAGATGTTGATTTAGAACTATTAACTGAAATATTATCCTGTCATGTTCTTCAGCCACAAAGAGGAGATAAGAAATCTTTAGTAGAAATGGCTAATAAGAATGCGAAAGAAGCATTAGAAAAGAAATTCTTATTAAAAGAGAAGACAGATGAAAAAACAATTCTTCCTATCATTGAATTAGGTCAAAAACTAGGTATTGATACACCACATACGATTGAATTATACGATAACTCTAATATTCAGGGTGCTTATGCAGTCGCTGGTATGGTTGTATATAAAGATGGTGTACCATCTAAAAAAGATTATCGTAAATATAAGATCAAGACAGTAGAAGGTCCAGATGATTATGCAAGTATGAAGGAAGTTATCTATAGACGTTATTATCGCTTACTTATGGAACAAAAAGAAATGGCTGATCTCATTATTGTCGATGGTGGACTAGGACAGATCAAAGTTGCCAAAGAAGTGATAGACAGTTTAAATCTCTCTGTACATATATGTGGTTTATCCAAGGATGATAAACATTCTACCGCAATGTTGCTAGATGAAGATGGGAACCAGGTTCCTATTGATACAAAGAGTCCTTTATTCTTCTTATTAACGCGTATGCAGGATGAAGTGCATCGCTATGCTATTTCATTCCACCGTCAGGTACGCTCTAAATCCTTATTTAGTTCTATATTAGATGAAGTAGAAGGAATAGGGGAAGCACGCAAGAAAAAACTTCTTAATCATTTTAAGAGTGTTAAAAAGATGAAGGAAGCATCACTGGAAGAACTAGAAGCAGTCATTCCTAAGAATACTGCAGCAAAGCTCTATGAAGTACTGCATAAAGAATAATCTATACACTCTTCATGATATACTATATAATTGACACTAGAGAGCAGGTGATTTAATGGAAAATAAGCGCAAGTATCTGTTTATTACAGTCATTGCATTATTTATCGTTTCATTCTATACAATTAATCTCCGATTTGATCCATTCTATCGTGTCAACGGCATCAATAACGATAATAGAATGATCATCGAAAAGTATTTAAGTAAAGAAGAGCAGAAATATCTTGTAGAAAACAGAATTCCTCTTTATCATTTTATGAAATATATCAAATATGATGATTTCTATCTTCCATATTATCAATATTATGAACTACTAGAAAAAACAGGGCGTTACTCTACAAATAAATCTATTCTACAAACAGGCAATGAATTAGCAACTAAACTCACTGGTACCTATAAAGGTGCATCTTATGATCAAGCAAAGAAACTTGTAGAACATGATTTAGAAACTGGATATTTATATAATCAAAACTTTGATTTTGGTAAACTACAAATATATTATGAAATGAGACCTCTTTATGAAGATTATAGTTATGTAGATGATACAGAATACTATATTGAATTATTAAAGAATCGTGGACTAAATGATAAAATGATTCTTTCATTCTTCAAACAGGCATGTGCTAATTACTCTCGTTACGGTTTAACAACACTTATGACTCAGGCAAATAATCAAGATATGTTCTTGATTCCTGATCCTTCAGCACTTTTAACTACCTTAAGTGATCAAACTTATATAGGTGCTTATGTTCCTCATAATCTTGTTTTAATGTCAGATATTCATCGTTTAAAATATGCCATGTATTTAAATAATGATGCTTATGAAGCGCTAAAGAAGATGATTGATGCAATGCCTGATGAGATTGCGAATGATTTTTATGTCAAAGAAGCATATACAAGCTTTACTGACTTACAGTATTCCAATCCTAATCTTGCAGGTAAAGATGAAAGACAATTAGGTAATACAGTTTCTATTGCCTCTAAGTCCATTGCCTATCATGAGTTTGAAACATCTGCCCTGTCACAATGGCTTGAAGCACATTCATATGAATATGGTTTTACATTACGTTATCCAAAACGTATGGCATCTTCTACAAATCACGTGTATGATGCACATTATTATCGCTATGTAGGCAAGAAGAATGCGAATAAGATTTATAAAGAAAATAGTTGTATTGAAGAATATAATCAGAAGGAGACAGCTGAATGAAAAAAATTGTAATTATGTCAGATAACCATGGAGACATGAATATCTTAACAGATATTAAAGTTTTAGAAGATGATGCAGATTACTATATCCATTGTGGTGATAGTGAATCATATCAATTGCGTGATTTAGATGAATTTGTTGCTGTAAAAGGAAACAATGACTGGAGTCTTGATCTTCCACAAACTGCAAGATTAGATATTGAAGGAAGACATCTTCTGATTACTCATGGGCAGTTCTTTGGTTATTTTGATCGTGAAAAGAAAATGCTGGACTTTTTAAAGAAATATAATGGAGATGTTTTAATCTCAGGACATACACATATGCCTCTTGTAAAAGAAAAAAATGGTTTATGGCTTATTAATCCTGGCTCTACTTCATGGCCACGTGGTGGCAGCAAAAGATCTTATGCAGTGATGACTATTGATGGTACAAATGTAGATGTTAGAATTAAAACATTGGAATAATGATACAATTTATTAAATGGGATTGACTTTTTATATCTTCCTATTATAATGGGCATGTAAAGTCAAATATAAAGATAGAGGAAGCGATGCATCAGAGTAGTATGAGGAGTCGGCAGACTAAGAATCATATGAAAGGTAATCATCGCCGAAAGAAGATGAGCGGCAGCTTATAGTCTTGGGGATTCAGGAAATACCTGTCTCACTCCTTCATGATGAAGAGGCGTTATCTAATCGTTAAAAGCTATATGATAACGTATAGCTTTTTTTCTATTTTTATATAGAAAGGGGAATAATTATGAAAAAGACTTTAATTACGCTTGCAACAGCAGCGCTTGTATTATCAGGATGTGGATCATCTACTAAGGATGACAACACTTTTACAGTAGGGATGGAAGCAGCTTACCAGCCATTTAACTGGCAGACTTCTAAGAAAACAGATACTGCAGTTAAATTAGATGGCGGTGCAGGTTATGCTGATGGTTATGATGTTGTCGTTGCCAGCAAAATTGCTAAGAAATTAGGAAAGAAACTTGTAGTAAAGAAGATTGCATGGGATGGTTTACAGCCAGCTGTAGAATCTGGTGAAATCGATGCTATCGTTGCAGGTATGACTGCAGATAAGAAACGTGAAAAGGGATTAGACTTCACTACACCTTATTATCAGAGTGAAATGGTTATGATTGTAAGAAAGAATAGTGCCATGACTTCATTCAATGATATCCAGCAGTTCTCAGGCTATAAAGTAACAGGTCAGAAGAATACTAACTATGATACAATCATTGATCAGATCAATGGTGTAAAACATCAGACACCTAAATCAACTTACCCAGAATTAGTTGTTGCTTTACAGCAGGGTGATACAGATGGTATTACTGCAGAATTACCAGTTGCAAATGGTATCGTACAGGCTAACCCAGATTTATCAATCGTTAAGTTTGCAGATGGTCATAACTTTAATGTAGATACTGCAGTATCAATTGGATTAAAGAATAATACACGTAAGACTGCTGAATTCAAGAAGATTCAGAAGGCTTTAGATTCTATTTCACAAGAAGAAAGATTAAAAATTATGGAAGATGCTGTTAAGAGAGCACCTACTGAAAAATAGGAGATAAAATGAAAATAGATTTTCAATATGCATGGAGTCAGTTAATTAATAACTGGCCTCTATTCTGGTATGGTATTAAGATGACAATCGCTTTTGCGGTTGTTGGTACATTAGCTGGTTTAATTATTGGTCTAATTATCGGTGCCATTCGTTGTGTACCATTAGATCCACTAGATAAACCAGTGACAAGATTCTTTAAACGTTTAGGACGTTTTATTACAGGCTTTTATGTATGGGTGTTCCGTGGAACACCTATGATGGTTCAGGCCGTATTCCTTTATTACTTATTCAAACCAGTATTACATTGGAATAACTTTACAGCTGGTATGGTAATTATCTCAGTGAATACAGCTGCTTATATGGCTGAAATTATTCGTAGTGGGATTCAGTCTATTGATCCTGGGCAGATGGAAGCAGCAAAGTCTTTAGGTATGACAAATACTCAGACTATGATTTCTATCATCTTCCCACAGGCTATTAAGAATACATTCCCATCACTTGGTAACCAGTTTATTGTTAATATTAAGGATAGCTGTATGTTAAATGCGATTTCAGTTGTTGAATTATTCTTCCAGGCACAATCAGTGGCTGGTACAAACATGAGATATATCGAAGTATATCTTGTTGTTGCAATTCTTTACTTAATTCTTACAACTGTGGCTACATTTGTACTTAACTATGTTGAAAAGAAAATCAATAAGACAAACACAGTTACTATCAAGGATAACTGTGCTTAAGGAGGAAAGAAATGGATACAGTAATTGAAATTAAACATTTAGAAAAACATTTTGGTGACCTCCGTGTTCTTAACGATATTAATTTTACAATCGAACGTGGTAAGGTAGTTACTATTATTGGTTCAAGTGGTTCTGGGAAAAGTACATTACTAAGATGTATCAACCTTCTTGAAGTACCTGATGCAGGTGAAATTCTATTTAATGGACAAAATATCCTTAAAGGTGATTTAGATGCTTCTACATATCGTAGTAAAGTAGGCATGGTATTCCAGAACTTTAACTTATTTAGTAACAAAACAGTTTTAGAAAACTGTATGATTGGACAGATCAAGGTATTAAAGAAGTCTAAAGAAGAAGCCCGTATTGAAGCAATGAAACAGTTAAAAGCTGTTGGTATGGATAAATTTGCGGATGCATCTAGTACAAAGCTTTCTGGTGGTCAGAAACAGCGTGTTGCGATTGCAAGAGCTTTATGTATGAAACCAGAAGTACTTCTATTTGATGAACCTACAAGTGCCTTAGACCCTGAAATGGTAGGGGATGTATTAGACGTTATGAAGGAACTTGCGAAAGAAGGTTTAACAATGGCTGTTGTGACTCATGAAATGCAGTTTGCAAGAGAAGTCAGCGATGTAGTATGTTTCATGGATAAGGGTGTTATTGCAGAAATGGGAACACCTGAAGAAGTATTTGAACATCCAAAAACAGAACGTGCTAAACAGTTCTTATCACGTTATTCTAATAGATAAAATATTAACTCAAGAGATAGCATAAAAGCTGTCTCTTTTTCTTATATAAAAAAACTGGTAATGACGGTTCTTTACCAGTTATATGCAAAATAAAAACCTCGGATAAACCGAGGTAATTAACAGATGGCGTCCACGAGGGGATTCGAACCCATGACCGCACGCTTAGAAGGCGTGTGCTCTATCCAGCTGAGCTACGTAGACATTTGTTTTTCGACTGCTTATTTATAATAGCATATAGATCATTTTAATGCAATAAGAAAATGAAAAAAATGATTAAATACCTATCTTAAGGTTTTCTCACACTTTAAATAATAAACAAACTGTGTATATATTATAATATTCATGTAACATTTTGAGTATTTTTAAATTGTATTATAATATATATTGAAATGATAAATTGTTAGCGCTAACATATATACATATGGGAGGAATCAAAATGAATAAGAAACAGAAACTCGTTTCTACTACATTATCTACAGTAACAGCATTATCATCTGTAGGTGCTATCTCTAGTTTGCCTAATACCGTTATTAAGAATGTTCAGGCATTAGATGAAAATACAGTAGAAACAACTCAACAGGTACAACCAACAGTTAGAACTGATTTAGAAAAGGAAGTAGAAGATAAGAACTCTACTGTTATTTCTACTGGGGCTGCATTACAGGGAGCAGAATATCAGAAAAACAGTTCAGAGGAAGCATTAAACAATGCGAAAACCAACAAGAAAGAAAATGATGAAAAGCTTACTACTTCACAAAATCAGGTTGATCAGACTCTTGCGAAAGAAGTAAAAGATAGAGCCCAGGTCGTTTTACAGCTACAGGAAACTTTATCATCACAGAAACAGCAAAAAGACGCTTTAGATAAAGCTGTAGAAGAAAAGCAGAATCAATTAAAGGATGCGCAGGACAAATACAACAAAGCGCAAACTGATTATAATGATTTAGCTGAGAAGAATAAGGATGCTTTAGATAAGTTGAATCAAGCTGAGAAGAATAAGGCTCAATATGAAAAAGACCTTGGCAGCTTAAATGATCAGTTGACTACTTTAAATAAAGATATTGATACAGTTACTACAAAACTTAATGAAGAAAAGAAGTCATTAGAAAACAATAAGACTACTCTTGGTCAGTTAACTACAGAAAAACAAAAACTAGAATCACAGTTAAAAACTTCTAATGATAAGCTTAATTCTTTAAAAGATGCACTTAATAAACAGCCAACAACTGAAGAAGTGACTCAGTTGCAGAAAGAAATTGATACTCTTGAAACGGATATCAATACTAAGACAACTCAGTTATCTACTTTAGATCAGAAAATTAACAACTTAACTACTTCAATTGAAGCACAAACTGCAACTGTTAATGAAACAACAAAGAAAAAGGATGATTTAACTAAGCAGTACGATGCTTTAACTACACAGGTTAATGAAGCAAAAACAAATCTAGTTACTGCAAAAACTAACTACGATGCAGCTAAAAAAGCAGTAGATGACCTCAACAATAATGCAGATACACCAGAACTTGCAAAATTAAAGTCTGAACTCTATCAATTACAGAAGCAGCAGTCTGCCTTACAAGCACAAGTGGACGCTACTAGCAGCAAATTAAAAGCAGCTGAAACTGAATTAGCCAATGCTTATACAAAATATGATAACAACGTTGTCAACTTCTATAAAGAAGTCTACAACAATACTGGTAATTTAGATGCTTATTATGCTTATAAAGAATTAGAAAAGTATGATGGCAAGTTAGTAGGATCAGCGACTATTTATGATAGTAAGAATTATGATAAGACAATGGCTTCTTTATCTGATTTAAAGGAAGCACTTAATTATATTAAGATGTGTAACCAGATTAGAGCATATGAAGGTGTAGCACCACTTAAAGTCTCTTATTACCTTCTGGCTGTATCCGCAATCCAGAACCAGTATTCATCAGTAAACCTTGGTCATTCTAAACTATATGAAGTAGGTGAAAACCTCTACTGGAGTAGTCAAGATAACAATTCTGAAGATTTTCTAGATAAAAATGGTAATTTAGATGTTAAATCTCTCTATGAACTAGGAAAAAAACCAGACTCTTTTAATATTCAAAGCAACAACCCATTTTATGGTTGGTGGACTGAAGAGAAAATTTTATATGAACAGACACACAACGCAGATAAAGCCGGACATTATTTCAATATTATAGATACAAATTATACTTTAACAGGATTCAGTCACAATAATCAAAAGCACAATTTAAATATGTATACTTGGGGGCAGGTATTTAAAGATAGTTTGAAATTAAACAACCTTAATGGAGAAGGACAAACTACTATCACCGGTCTTACAGTAGATGAATTTGAAAAGACATTAAATGCCTGGATATCAAAGAAGGCTAACGGTGTTCAAATTGAACAGGATAAAGTTGATGCTGCAAAAGCTGAAGTTGAAAAGGCGACAAATGCACTCAATGATAACAAGCAGAAAATCAGCACAAAACAGACTGAAATCAATGATTATAAGGATAATGTAAAGACACAATTTAAAACTGCAGAAACGACTTATAACAACGCTAAGAACACATATGATAATCTAGTCAATCAGCAGTCTTCAGTAAAAAATGAATTAGATACTACTTCTACTCAACTTAAAGCACAAAAAGACGCTTTAACTAAACTAGAAGATCAGTTAAAAGATGATAAAAAGAAGAAAGATACTTTATCTATGCAGATCACTGATAAAAAGGCATTATTAGCTCAAAAAAAAGAAAAACTTGCAAATGCCACTAGAGATAAAGCTGAACTAGAACAGGCTCTTAAAGATGCGAATGCTGATGTTGATCGTATCACTGCTTTAATTGATGAAAATGATAAGAAGATTAAAGCACTTGAGTCAGAAATTAACGCTAATCAACAGAATATCAATGCATATAATGCTGAGTTAAATGCTTTGAACTTCGAAGTTACTAGTAAAGAAGCTAAAAAAGATGCATTATCTGCCAATATTGATATGTTAAATACTGCAATTAATGCATATAATAAACAGTTAGAAGAATGCAATAAGGCAAAAGATGCATTAGATGCGGCTAAAAAGAACCTTGATACTGTTCAAGCCGAATATAACCAGTCTGTTAAAGACCAAAAAGCTCAAGCTGATGTCGTAGCTGATACTACTAAGAAGCTAGATGATGCAAATGAAAGTCTTGCAAAAGCTCAAAGAGCTACTGCTGATTGGGAAGGTATTAAAGCAGGTGCTGGTGATCATTATGCACCTTATCATGATGAAGTATTAGATAGCTTAAGTGATACTGTATTAGTTTATGTAAGTGCGAAAGATGCTGCTGGTTCAATTGAAACTAAACTTGCTGATGCACAGAAGGACTATGATGAAAAGACAAAGAATTATGAGAATGCTTTAAGTGCCTATAATGCAGCTCTTAATGAATATAATGACGCTAAGGCTGATTTAGATACATTTGATGCAAAATATGGTATTGTCACAAAAGATACAATTACTTTACCTAGTGAAATGACTTATACTGGAAAACAAATTAAACCAGAAGTTGTAGTTAAAGATAGTAAAGGTAATGTTGTTAATCCAAGTGAATATACAATCACTTATGGTGATAATACAGAAGTAGGGGAAGGTAATGTTACTATTAAGTTAAGTGACGAGTATTATGTTGGTACTATCACTAAAACATTTAAGATCGTCTTAGCGTCTACTGATAAAGATGACAATACTACTCCACCTACAGATAAGAAGGACGATGTCACAACTACTCCTTCTAATAAGAAGGATAACGTTACTGTTACTCCAATACAGAAGAATGATACAACAACTACAGTAAAGTCTGATAAGACATCTACTACTGTAAAAACAGGTGATTCATCACCAATTGTACAATTTAGTTTATTGTCTATGCTTTCTATGTTCTTCTATGCATTATTAAGAAGAAAAGAAAATAAAGAATAATATGAAAAGTACCCAGGCGTAATAGCGCTTGGGTACCTTTTTACTTATATATAAAATAAAAACCTCGGATCAACCGAGGTAATTTTTAGATGGCGTCCACGAGGGGATTCGAACCCATGACCGCACGCTTAGAAGGCGTGTGCTCTATCCAGCTGAGCTACGTAGACATTTGTCTTTTGACTGCTCATGTATAATACCATGACTTTTTTTATAATGCAAGCACTTTTTTCATAAATATATGTGTTGTCTTTTTTCATAAATATATGTGTTGTCTTTATTAAATCACTTCACATATGATAATCATCAGTTTGATAATACTAACTGTTATTAATTGAGACTAATCAAGGAGATTACTATGAAAGTTATTTGGATACTATTAGGGTTTATAACCTTAATTCTTGGAACTTTAGGAATTATACTACCTATTTTACCTACTGTTCCTTTTTATATGGCAACTGTATTCTGTTTTGCAAAAAGTTCAGATAAGCTTCACCACTGGTTTACGCACACAAACCTTTATAAAAAGCACTTAGATAGTTTTGCACAAAACAGATCTATGACATTAATGGCTAAATGTAAGATCATGGGTATGGTTACAGCTATTATGTTAATAGGGTTCATCTGTATGAAAAATGTACCTGTAGGAAGAATATGTATTGCGATTGTCTGGATCTTCCATATTCTTTATTTCTTTTTCCGAATCAAAACGTTAAAGAAAGAAGAGATAATCAATGAATAAAGTTGAGAAAAAGAGAATTAAAGAAGCAAACAGAAAACGATTGAAAAGATGATTCATATCTATTGTAAGAAGAATCATCATACAAAAGAGTTATGTTCAGAATGTAAGGAATTAGTCAATTATGCAAAAGCACGTAGTCAAAGATGTCCTTTTATGGCAGAAAAGACATTCTGTGCGCATTGCAAGGTATCTTGAAGTAATGGTTCACTAAAAGAAACTGTATTTATCCAATCAATATGTTTTCTTGTCCAAAATCTTTTTCCTTCGAATTGTTTGCCATTGCGTTTTTAACACGCAATTATTTGTTGTTTGATACTTTTCAAGTTTTCTTTTATATCATCTCTCATACGAATGAATTCTTTTACTGAATTATCAAGTTCAGTAGGAACATGTACGGCAGAATATCCTCCATAAGCCAAACATTCCGCAATCATCTTGGCATCACGATAGTCATTCTTAAGTTTTCTTCCACCTTTTTCAGATTTTCATGGTTGTTAGAGCCAGGATAATACATTTAATTCCTTTTCTTTTAATTCGTGATATAAAGAATATCTTAGACATCCCGCTTCATAGCCACATACAATATTCAGTTCTTCATTTTCATGCTTCTTTTTAAAGGTTTCAATAACATGAATGATGTTTTTAACTTCAGGTTTTACCTGTGTAATACAGTGAACTGTACCATCATGTTCAAAAGATGGTTCAAAAATGCATAAAGTGTAGTTTGTAATATGGACATCCATCCCAATTTTTATTATTTTATTCATAGGTAACCCTCCTTATTTGTTTGCGATAATCTCACAATACTATGAATTTTTGTTTCTACTCAAAGTATAATGGCAAATCCACGATTGAACAATTAAGGAAAGTTACTTTTTGTTTCCTCCTCGTCATTTCATATTGTCTATACAGTAGAGACGAAGTGGACACGCCTATAAGAATAAGGATTGCCTAGCAATAGGTGGAGACTTAAATATCAATCTTCTTAAACGGATGCATAAGCATCCTAGAAGCCTTGACTTCAAATACGGAGTATTAAGTCGAGGTAGTTCACTATGACTTTACCCAAGGGTTATGATACTAAAGTAGGGGAGTTAGGTGATACATTATCAGGTGGAGAGAAACAAAGAATTGGAATTGCGCGTGCATTCCTACATGATGCAACAATGATTCTTATGGATGAACCAACATCTAACTTAGATTCACTCAATGAAGGTATTATTCTAAAATCATTAAAAGAATCTTCAAAACAAAAAACAATTGTTCTTGTATCACATAGAGTATCTACAATGAACATTGCAGATACTGTTTATGAAATGAAGAACGGTAAAATTTCTTAATAAGAGGATGTTCACGCATCCTTTTTTCATGCTAAGATAATAATGAGGTGAACAAATATGTTATGTGATTATCATGTACATACTATCTATAGTGATGATTCTGTATATGAAATGGAAAAAGTTGTAAAGGATAGTATAAAAAAAGGAATAAAAGAATTATGTTTTACTGATCATGTAGATTATGGCATTAAAAGAGATGTAGATGATCCTCTTGGTCCTGTATATCTCAATGGCCAGCCTATAACCAATGTTGATTATCCTAAGTATTATAAGGAATATCTGTATGTAAAAGAAAAGTATAAAGATCAAATTACACTAAAGTTAGGATTAGAATTTGGTATCCAGGTACATACAATTAACCAATATGAAACATTATTTAAAGCTTATCCCTTTGATTTTATTATCCTTTCTATTCATCAGGTAGATGATTTAGAATTCTGGACAGGAGATTATCAAAAAGGGAGAACTGAAGAAGAATATTATACACGATACTACCAGGAATTATACGATGTAGTAAAGAACTATAAGAATTATAGTGTTCTAGGTCATATGGATCTCATGAAGCGTTATGATGATCATGATGGCTATGATAGCTTTAATAAGCATAAAGATATCATTACAAAGATTCTTCAAATAGTCATAAAAGATGCCAAAGGAATTGAAATCAATACATCATCAGTACGCTATAAACTAGATGATCTAACGCCTTCTAAAGATATACTTAAACTTTATTTAGAACTTGGTGGTACTATTATCACAATAGGGAGTGATAGTCATCAGGAAGATCATTTAGGTGCCTATATAGAAGATACTAAAAAGCAGTTAAAAGCATTAGGGTTTAAACAGTACTGTACATATAATAAAATGATTCCTGAGTTTCATAATTTGTGATATTTAAATTATATTGAACAATACACATTTTTTTATATTTTTGTGTAAATAATGCGTGTTTTTATGTAAAAAAGCACTTGCAATACATCTCTTGGCATGTTATTATACATGAGCAGTCAAGAGATATGTCTACGTAGCTCAGCTGGATAGAGCACACGCCTTCTAAGCGTGCGGTCATGGGTTCGAATCCCCTCGTGGACGCCATCTGAAAATCACCTCGGTTAATCCGAGGTTTTTTTATATTAAAAAAATATTTAAAACACCTATAATTAGGCATTATGAGCAATTACTTCAACACATTTTATTTCTAAATCCTTTATAATCATAGATGTAGAAAGGTTTTGGTGATAAATATGAATAAAAATAATTACTCTTTATATCGTTTAATGAATATCTATATGAATGATTCTCTTGCAGGAATCCGTTTCTTCTATAATATCAAATGGCCTCAAGGCTTTGCTTGTGAAGAATGTGGTAGTTCACATTATATTTATGATGAAGATAACAGATGTTTCATCTGTGCTCATTGTGGACATAAAGAAGACTTACTTGCACATACTGTCTTTTCAGATTGTCTTGATAGTCCTAATTCTCTTGTCTTAGGACTTTATCTATGTCTTACAAGCAAGCGTAGAGTGACACAAAAGGAGCTTGCCCAGCTTGTAACTATCCCTACTAAGAGTGCTGCAATACTTATTAAGAATACAGAAATGATTGATGAATGTAATATCCAGGAGGATATTATTAAGAAGATGTTTGAAGTAACTGAAAATCCCTTATTAAAAAATGTATCTTATAGTAATAAGAATGACTCAAATCGTGCTATAATACCAACGAAAGCAGGGTGATTTATATGACAGAAACAACAGGTTCAATTATTAATATAGTGAATACTGGTCAGGTGATTACATTGACTGTAAAGTATATGGTTGATCATCACGTTTATTCATTTAAAGAAGAAGCTGTATTAAAGCCAGCAAGACAATTACTATTATTTAAATCTAAAAGAAAAGTACCTGTGTTAGGTACTTTAAGAGTAGGACAGGAAGTCAGTGTCTATTATGATGAAAAGCATCCAAGTACTGCTTATCTTAAAGATAATGCGAGATAGAATGTTTATAAGTTTCTAGGAAGATGATAAAGGATAGAAAGCATAGCCATTCAAACAAGCCTGTAATATCTGCAAGAAAGTATAATACAGTCGTTAACATAAGACATAATGATATCAATAGCTGCAGGAGCTTATAGGCTAAGTAAGTATGAGTTTGATGTAAATCATAGAGAAACATTGCAAGAGTAATGACTATGAATATAATCCCAATAAAACCTATATAAGTATGACATTCTGAAAAGAAGTCATGACTTGATCTTTTAAAAGGCATAAAAAGACTTATAAGAAGACATAGACCTGATATATGGACAAGTGCTTTACGTTTTGTGATTTGGTATAACCGATACCAATAATAGATTAAAAACACAAAAAAGAAGCACTGCATTGGATAATGATATTGTGGCATGCTCATGACTCCAGATAAATTATTATGTATTAAACTGAGTCTGGATGCAAAATATGCCAATATTATAAGAAAAATGATATGTACCATAAAAACCTCCTGCTTCATTATAACCGCTTATATTTGAGAAGAGTAGAAAGATATGCTAAAATATATTAAATGTGATAGGTTGAACATATTGAAAGGAGTATTATGAAACACAATAATGTTAAAATCATGCCTCTCGGTGGACAAGCCGAAGTAGGCAAGAGTATGTACAGTATAGAAGTAAACGGAAAGATTTTCATCATTGATGCAGGTTATCGTTTTCCGGATTTAGATAAGCTTGGTGTTGATATCATCATTCCAAGTTTTGATTATTTAATTGAAAGAAAGAAGGATATTGTCGCCATCATTATCACTCATGGACATAATGATGTTATGGCAGCATTACCTTATTTATTAAATGCTATTCAGGGTGTTCCTGTATATGCGCCTAATTTAACTGCGGACCTCATTGAAATGATGATTGATCATTATCAAAGACATCAGAAAAAGAATCTTCATATGGAACTCATTCGTGTAAAACGTGATGAATCTATTAAGATTGCTGGTATTCCAGTAGAATTCTTCCCTGAAACACATTCTATTCCTGGAAGTGTTGGTGTAGCCATATGGACTCCTGATGGATATGTCGTATATGGTGGAGAATTCATTATTGACTTTGGTTCTCCTGTAGGATTTAGATGTAATATCCAGAAGATGATGGAGATTGGAAAGAAGGGTGTTCTTGCCTTAATGGTTGAATCATCAGGTGCAAGTAATCCTGGTTATACTTCTCCAAATCATAAGCTTACAAATAAGATTGAGTCTATGTTTGAAGATGCATCTGGTAGAATTATTATTTCTTCTTATGCCCAGAACGTCTTTAGAACAAAAGAAATCGTAGAACTTACTAAGAAATATCATCGTCAGATTGTCTTCTATGGTCGTGATAAGTATGATCAGACAAATAGTATTATTCGTTTAGAAAAAACAACACGTGAACCAGTTATTACTGTGCCAAGTAAATATCTAGGTAAGAAAGAAAATGTAGGTATTCCAGCAAAGGATTCTAACTATGTTATTCTTTTAAGTGGTGCACCTAATACAATCTATAATGATATTTGTGATATTTTAGATGGTGGAGATGAACTATTAAAAATCAGAGAAGGGGATACATTTATTGTTGCTTCTCCAGTACTTCCAGGTACTGAAAAAATTGCGAATAAAGCACAGAATGATTTATTTAGAACTCCTGCTGATGTCCATATTCTTAAAAATAAAGAATTACCATCAATGCATGCTTCTATCGAAGATATCAAAGTATTTATTCAATTATTTAATCCTAAGTACTATGTACCAATTAAAGGTGAATATCGTCGTTTTGTAGCTAATGCACATGTTGCCAATGAAATGGGCATTGATAATGATCATATCGTAATCCTAGATAATGGTGAAAAGTGTACTTTTGAAAATGGACAGTTAGATGAAAATCGCGAAGTCATTGAAATCGAAGATGTCATGATTGATGGTATTGGTGTCGGTGATGTTGGAGAAAAGGTTATTGATGACCGTATTCAGTTATCTAATGATGGTATTGTAGTAGTAGGTGTCACTATTGATTCACGTACTAAAGAAATCATTGCCCAGACAGACTGTCAAACACGTGGATTTGTTTATTTAAAGGATTCTGGTTATGTCATTAAAGAAATTATTAATATCTGTGAGGGTGTTGTTTCTAAATTAAAGGATGATCCTCAAATGGATGTTCAAGATATACGTAATGAGATGAAAGAATTATCTATGCGTTATATTATGAAAGAAACAGGTAAGAAACCTGTATTCATTGGTGTTGTAGTAGAAATATAAGCAGGATTTATTCCTGCTTTTTAAAACTATGAAAGGAAGTGAAAACATGGCTGAAAAGAAAACAAAGAAACCTAAAAAAGCACCTGTATCCAAACAGCCAAAAAAACAAGAAGAACCTAAATCTAACAAGATCAAAGTAAGACTAATCGCCTTATTCTTATTGTTTATATTCTTTATTAGTATATGTCAATTAGGAATAGTAGGCGAATTCTTCCATACACTCATGGTTTATATTTTTGGTAGTATGATGATTTATCCAATTCTTATTATACTCTCTATTATATCTGCTTATTTTGTAATAAAGGGAGAAACACCTCAATGGAAAGGACCACAAGCTATAGGGCTTGTTATGATGATTATTGGTATCTTACTTATTTGTACGTATGCAGGTAATATGCATTCTACAGGTAGTATGAATAACTATATAAAACATGATGGTGTTACAAGTGGTGGTTTAATAGGTTCATTATTATATGCACCACTCAGTGCTTTATTTTCTCCTATTGGAACTCTTATTTTTGGTATTATTTTACTACTAGCTGGTCTTGCATTATTCTCCAGTAAGTATATTCATCAATATAAAATCAAACAGAATGAAAAAGAAGCACAGGATGCAGTAGAAGTATTTGAAAACAAGAAAGAAACATCTAAAGTAAAAGATTTCTTTGCACCTAAGCAAAAAGAAAAGGGATTCTTCCCTGATAAAGTATTTGAAGAGAAAGAGCCTTTAAAGGAACCTGATATAGATCTTACTTTTAATCAAAAGAGTATGCGTTTAGATATTGAAAAGAAGAAACCTAAAAAGATGGAATACAAGGATGGTGTTTATCAGCTTCCTTCATTTGATTTATTAAATCCTATTCGTAATACAGGTAACTTATCAGAAGAAGCCAAACATGCTAAAAATACAGGAAAGATTCTTGAAAACATGTTTGAAGAATTTGGTGTCAATGCGAATGTAGTACATCTCTATATTGGACCTACAGTTACTAAATTTGAAATTAAGCTAGAAGCAGGTACACGAGTTAATCGTATCTTGCAGTTACAGGATGATATTCAGCTTGCATTAGCTGCCAAAGAAATTAGAATTGAAGCACCTATTCCAGGTAAACCTTATGTTGGTATTGAAGTGCCTAATAAGACAGCCGCTATGGTCCCATTTAATGAAGTTTATCAGCTTTCTATGCGTGATCATACATGGGATAACAAGTTAGCTGTTCCACTCGGCAAAGATGTATCTGGTAATCTTATTGTCGCAGAACTCAATAAAATGCCTCATTTACTTATTGCAGGGGCGACTGGTTCAGGTAAATCAGTCTGTGTGAACTCTATTATTACTTCTATTCTTATGAAAGCAACACCAGATGAGGTAAGACTCATTCTTGTTGACCCCAAGAAGGTGGAATTATCTAATTATAATGGCGTACCTCATTTATTATCTCCTGTTGTCACTGATCCTAAAAAAGCAGCAGGTGTATTACAGCAGGTTGTTGCAGAAATGGAAAGACGTTATGAAGTTTTTGCTGATAATGGACAACGTAATATGGAATCCTATAATATTTATGCAAGAACATTCAATGAAAAGGCGAATGATGAAGATAAAAAAGAAATCATGCCTTATCATGTTGTTATCTTAGATGAAGTTGCTGATTTAATGATGGTCGCTTCTAAAACAGTAGAAGATTGTATTATGCGTATTTCACAGATGGCTCGTGCTGCAGGTATTCATCTTATTGTCGCAACACAACGACCATCTACTGATATTATTACAGGTGTTATCAAAGCTAATATTCCATCACGTATTGCCTTTGCAGTGTCTTCAAGTGTTGACTCACGTACAATATTAGATGCAACAGGGGCTGAAAAACTACTTGGAAAAGGGGATATGCTCTTTAGTCCAATGGGTTCTAGTTCACCAGTACGTGTACAGGGTGCATTTGTGGCAGATGAAGAAGTAAGTCGTGTTGTAGAGTTTGTTTCTAAACAGATGGATGCAAATTATGATGATAATTATGTCAATGCGAAAGAAGTGTCAAACGGTGGCTCTTCAGTGAATGATTCTTTAGATGATACTGAAGAAGAATATGAAGAATGCCGTGAATTTGTCATTAAGGAACAACGTGCAAGTACTTCTTTATTACAAAGAAGATTCAGAATTGGCTACAATAAAGCCGCCCGTATCATGGATCAATTAGAACAAAATGGTGTTATTGGCCCACAGATAGGTTCTAAACCAAGAGAAGTTTATATTCGAGGTTATAGCGAAGAAGATATTTAAGATATCTTCTTTTTTGATTATTTAAGCGTTAACACTTTATAAAGTAGCAATAAAGTGTTAAGATTAATGTATATCAAAAGGAGGAATTGAATAATATGAAAAAGCTTATGGCATCTGCTGTAGTACTTTCAATGGTACTCGTTGGCTGCGGTTCTAGTTCTAAAAAGAACACAAAAAAACCAGAAATCGCTTTGATTACTGACTCAGGAGGAATTAACGATAAGTCGTTCAACCAGTCAGCATGGGAAGCAGTAAAAGAGTATGGAACTAAAAATGATAAGGGTTATAAGTATTATAAACCTGCTTCATTTGATACTGCTGGTTATAAGGATCAGATCAAGAACGCTGTTGACAATGGTGCAAAAGTCGTTGTTTTACCAGGTTTCAAATTTGCTGCTGCATTAGGTACAATCCAGAATCAAGAAAAATACAAGAATGTTAAGTTCGTTGCGATTGACTTCACACCTACTGATGAAAAAGATAACGCTGTAGATGTTGCAGATAATGTTTACTGCGCAACTTATAAAGAACAGCAGCCAGGTTATTTAGCTGGTTATGCTGCTGTAAAAGAAGGCTACACAAAGATTGGCTTCATGGGTGGTATGGCACTTCCTGCAGTAATTAACTATGGTTATGGTTACTTACAGGGTGCTAACGACGCTGCAAAAGAATTAAATATTAAAGTTTCTGCAAAATATACTTACACAGGTACATTCAATGAATCACCAGAAATTAAGACTAAAGCTACTGGATGGTACAATGGTGGTACTGATGTAATCTTTGCTTGTGGTGGACAGATTTGTAACTCTATCTTCGCTGCTGCAGAAGATACAAACAAAAAGTCTATCGGTGTAGATAGTGACCAGAAAGATGATTCTAAAACAGTTATTACTTCAGCTATGAAGGGTGTTAAACAGACTGTATTAGATGAAATCACAAATGCTTTCAATAACAAGTTTGAAGGTGGCGCTCATGTATTAGGTGCAGAAGGCGACTACATTGGTCTTTCAACTGATTTCTCAAGATTAAAGAAATTCACAAAGAAAGATTACGAAAAAGTATTCAAAGATGTTAAAGATGGTAAAGCAAAAATTATTACTTACTCAGATGTTGATGAAAATGCAAAGGGTGATCCTAATACAAAAGTATTAAAGGATGCTTTAACTAACGTAACAGTATCTTACGAAAACTAAATAGAACTTATAAAAGTGGCTTAAATAGCCACTTTTTTTATTGAGAAAGATAACAGATAGGCAGCAAAGATAGATTCCTCATATTATAAGAGATCAATTTTTTAGCACACACCATAAAAAAATAAGGACCAAAGCTTATATATGCTCTAGTCCTTATTTGTTTTTTCGATAACCGCTTCCATAGCTTCTCTAAAAACAGCTGATGGTTTAATTTTAGTTTTTACATGCTTCTCTAAACTCTGTAACAAACTTAGTCTTGTAACTTACACCAACTGCTTTCATATTGCTTTTTAATCAAATTTTCCCATATTGATTCATTTAAAAATTAATTTTAAAACACTGAGCGATATAATCTGAACGATTGTGGTAGTGTCTTTTAATACCCTGTTGATTTTTTATATAAATCATACCTTCTCTCACAAAATCCTATCAGATTAATACTTTTACACATATCAACATTAATATCATTCCAAGCTCTTATCAAATTTCTTATTTTGTATATGTTTCTTTATATTCATAAATACATTTAGTTATTTTTAAAGTGAACAATTTATAGTATAATATGGTCAGAGGTGAGAATATTGGAATATGCTATTGAAATGCTTAATATCACAAAAGAATTCCCTGGTATTAAAGCAAACGACGATATTACTCTTCAAGTAAAAAAAGGTGAAATTCATGCTTTATTAGGTGAGAATGGTGCCGGTAAATCAACTTTGATGAGTATTTTATTTGGTCTTTATCAGCCTGATATGGGTGAAATAAAGATTAATGGACAAAGCGTTAAAATCAATGACCCAAATGATGCCAATAAATATAACATTGGTATGGTGCATCAGCATTTTAAACTTGTTCATAATTTCACTGTTTTGGAAAACATTATTTTAGGGGTTGAAGAAAAGGGTTTATTTGGTAAGCTCAAGACAGATAATGCGCGTAAGAAGGTGATGGGCTTATCTGAGAAGTATCATTTAAACATTGATCCAGATGCAAAGATTGAAGATATTACTGTTGGTATGCAGCAGCGTGTAGAAATCTTAAAGATGTTATATAGAAATAATGATATCTTGATTTTTGATGAACCTACTGCAGTACTCACTCCACAGGAAATTGATGAGTTAATGAAAATCATGAAGGAACTTATTAAGGAAGGTAAATCCATCATTTTCATTACTCATAAGTTAAATGAAATCAAAGCAGTAGCGGATCGCTGTACAATCATTCGTAAGGGACGTTATGTTGGTACAGTCAATGTAGCTGATGTGACTAAAGAACAGTTATCAGAAATGATGGTTGGTCATAAGGTAAACTTGACAGTCACTAAAGATGAACATGAACCATCTGATGTTGTATTAAAGGTTGACCATTTAAGCTATCAGCCTAAGACTTCAGATAAACTTCTTTTAAATGATGTTTCATTTGAAGTAAGAAAAGGGGAAATTGTTTGTATTGCTGGTATTGATGGCAATGGTCAGAGTGAATTGATTTATAACTTAACTGGACTTGAACAGCCTAATATGGGTCATGTTTACTTAAATGATGAAGAAATTACACATAAGAGTATTCGTTATCGTAATGATCATGGTTTATCTCATATCCCAGAAGACCGTCATAAACATGGGTTAGTTCTTGATTATACTCTTGGTGAAAACTTGATTTTAAAATCATATTATAAGAAAGACTTCCAGAATCATGGCATTATTAATTTTGATGCAATGAATACTTATGCTGATCATCTTATTGAAGAATATGATGTACGTTCAGGTGAAGGTAGAAATTCTATTGTACGTGGTATGTCTGGTGGTAACCAGCAGAAGGCCATTATTGCAAGAGAAGTAGAACAGAATGATGACTTACTTATCGCTGTACAGCCTACACGTGGTCTAGATGTTGGGGCTATTGAATTTATTCATAAGCAGATTGTTAAGACAAGAGACAACAATAAAGCAGTATTACTTGTGTCACTTGAACTTGATGAAGTTATGAACTTATCAGATCGTATTTTAGTGATGTATGAAGGGGAAATCGTTGCGGATCTAAATCCAAAAGAGACTACTATTCAGGAATTAGGACTTTATATGGCAGGTTCTAAGAGAGGAGAAGGTTATGAAAAGTAATAAACCCGCTTTAATGGAACGTGCCAGCTTCAAATCAATTGTGTCTTCTTTAATCGCAATTTTAATGGGGCTAGTCGTTGGTTTTATCATTATCTTAATTGCTAATCCTAGTGATGCATTACAGGGATTATCTATTTTATTAACAGGCGGCTTTAGAGAAGGGTTATCTAGTATTGGACAGGTTATTTATTTAGCTGTACCAATCATGATGACTGGTCTATCTGTTTCATTTGCTTATAAATGTGGTGAATTCAATATCGGTGTACCTGGACAGTATTTGGTAGGTTGCTTCACTGCTGTATTTATCGCTTTAAGAGCAACTTTTATTCCAGATAACTTAGTATGGATTTTTGCTATTTTAGGAGCTGGAATTGCTGGCGCTTTATGGGCACTTATTCCTGGTATCTTAAAGGCTGCTCGTAACGTAAATGTTGTTATTTCTGGTATCATGTGTAACTATATTGGTATGTTACTTGTTATCCAGGGTATTAAAGCAACTATCTACAACTCTACTGGTGCAGAAAGTTATGCTGTATCTAAAGCACGTAGTATTCCTGGATTTGGCTTAAATCAGATCTTTGGTGATCGTGTTAACCTTGGTATTATCATTGCAATCTTACTTTGTGTACTTGCTTGGTTTATCATGAATAAAACTACTTTTGGTTATGAACTAAAAGCATGTGGTTTCAATAAAGATGCAGCAAGATATGCAGGTATGAACGAAAAGAAATGTATCGTTTTAGCCCTTATGATTTCAGGATTCTTTGCTGGAGTAGGTGGTGCCTTAACTTACTTATGTGGTACTGGTAAAACATTACCAATCACAGAAACATTACCAAACGAAGGCTGGAACGGTATCCCAGTTGCCTTACTTGGTTTCTCTAATCCAATTGGCTGTATCTTTGCTGCCTTATTCATTGGTTATATGAATGTTGGTGGTAACTATATGCAGGCACTTAATATTGCGATTGAAGTTATTGATATTATCGTTGCTGTTATTATCTACTTCGCTTCATTCACATTATTCATTAAAGCCTTATTAGAACGTTATCAAAGAAATAAAAAGAGAAAAGCAGAAATGCAGAATAAAGGAGGTAAAACAGAATGAGTATAGTTTATTTCCTTTTTGCTCAGACTTTACTATTTGCCATTCCATTAATGATTGTTGCTTTGGGTGGTATGTTCTCTGAACGAAGTGGTGTTGTTAACTTAGCCCTTGAAGGTATTATGATCATTGGTGGTTTTGCTGGTGTATTCTATTTAAATTATATGCAGTCTAATGATATTCTTCATGGTCTGCCACTATTATTAACAGGTTTACTTATTTCTGGTATTGTTGGTATAGTATTTAGTATGCTTCATGCCTTTGCAGCCATTCATTTAAGTGCTGACCAGACTATTTCTGGTACTGCATTAAATATGCTTGCTCCAGCACTTGGTATCTTCATCGCAAAAACTGTACAGGATGGTATGCAGAACGTTTCATTCACTAATGAATTCAGAATTTCTGAAGTTCCTGGACTTAGCAGTATTCCAGTACTTGGTGATTTATTCTTCAAGAACTGCTACTTTACTACATTCCTAGGCATTGCGATTCTTATCATTTCTTGGTATTTCCTTATGAAGACTAAGACTGGTTTAAGAATCCGTTCTTGTGGTGAAAACCCTCAGGCAGCAGATGCTGCAGGGATCAGTGTTTATAAGATCAGATATCTAGGTGTAGGTATTTCTGGTTTCTTAGCTGGTATGGGTGGACTTATTTATATTCTACCTATCTCTACAGAATTCACCTGCACTGTTGCTGGTTATGGTTTCTTAGCTTTAGCTGTATTAATCTTCGGTAACTGGGCACCATTAAGAATTGCTGGTGCAGCATTCTTCTTTGGTTTCATGAAGACATTGTCTTATACATATAACTCAGTTCCATTACTTGCTAAAATGTCTTTACCTGATACAACATATAAATTAATTCCATATGTTGCCACTTTAATTCTATTAGCATTCACATCTAAGAACTCAGCTGCGCCTCGTGCAGATGGTGTACCTTACGATAAGTCTAAACGTTAATAGAGTCGGACTCCTTAGGGAGTCCTTTTTTCTTGCACTACTATACAAAAAAGTTATAATGAATAGAGAAAGAAAAGAGGTATACAATGAACAAGATCTATCAAATGAATGGATATCAACTTCACTTGATTTCATCTAAGAAATTTAAAGATATTACAATCTCTGTTCGTTTTAAAGGACGTTTTACAAGAGAAACAGTCACAAGTAGAAGTGTTCTAGGATTTTTAATGATCACTGGAACTATGAAGCATCCAACACAAAAGGACTTATCTAGAACACTAGAAGATTTATATGGTGCAAATCTTTCTGCTAATATTTCTTCAGCAGGTAAAGGTCATATTATTACTTTTAAGAATACATGTGTTAATCAGGAATTCCTTCCTATCAATGAAAATCTACTCATTAAACAGGTAGATTTATTAAATGAATTACTGAATCATCCTTATATTGTAGATGGGCATTTTGATGAAGAAATGACTGAACTGAAGAAACAGGAAATCACATATCGTATTATGGCTGATATGGACGATAAGATGGGCTATGCCTTTGATCGTATGGTAGATTATATGGGCAGAGGAAGCGTGCTAGGATTACGTTCTACAGGCTATATAGAGGATATGGAAAACATCAATGCTTATACTCTTGTAGAAACATATAAAGATATGATTCAAAATGATGATAAGCATGTTTATGTAGTAGGGGATATAGATGAAAGTATCGTTTCTATCTTCAAAGAGAAGCTACAGTTCCCAGAAGTGAAACATGAACCTTATCCTAGTGCTTATATGTATCAAAATAATCGTAAACATCTTTTAGATATTATTGAAAAACAGGATATCGTCCAGTCTAAGCTCGTTATGGGTTATAAGGCAAACTGCTGTGCTTTAAGTGATAATACTGCCTCTATGAGCGTATTTTCTAATCTATTAGGTGGTTATTCGCAGTCTAGACTATTCCAGGTAGTCAGAGAAAAGAACAGCTTATGTTACTTTATTCATTCAAGTTATGATCCGATGAATGGTATTATGACCATTGCTGCAGGTATTGATATGAATAATTATGATAAGACTAAAGAGTTAATTGGAAAACAGATCAAAGACTTACAGGAAGGTCATATCACCGATGAAGAATTATCAATGGTAAAAACAATGCTTATCAATGCATTATCTAAAGTAGATGATGATCCTGATGCCATTATCTCATTTAACTGGAGAAGAGATATTATTAATAGTCAGGATACAATTGAAGATAAGCAGAATGCGATTAGAAATGTCACTAAAGAAGATGTCATTAAATGCGCTCAAAGTATAGAATTAGACACTATCTATTTCTTAACTGGAAAGGAGTTCTATGAAGAAAACTTATTATCCAACAATTAAAGAAACACTCTATCATGAAAAGATGAGCAATGGACTTAATGTCTATTTGATGCCAAAAGATGGCTTTACTAAGACATATGGTTTGTTTTCAACACGTTTTGGTTCTATTGACCGTAGTTTTGTTCCTCTAGGAGAAACAGATTTAATCACAGTACCTGATGGTGTCGCTCATTTTCTAGAACATAAGATGTTTGATATGGAAGATGGGGATGCATCTGAAAAGTTTGCTGCACTTGGTGCGAGCAGTAACGCCTTCACTTCTCATAGCCGTACTGCTTATTTGTTCAATACAGCTGCAAATGTTGATGAATGTACTGAATTATTATTAGATTTCGTTCAGGAACTCAATGTTACACCTGAAAGTATTGAAAAAGAGAAGGGCATCATTAATCAAGAAATAGGCATGTATAATGATGATCCTGACTGGCGTGGTTATTTTGGTGCCATCAGCAACCTTTATCATAATCATCCTGTTAGAATTGATATTGCAGGTACTGTTGAAACAGTGGCAGAGATTAATTATGATATCTTACAAAAGTGCTATCATACATTCTATCATCCATCTAATATGATGTTATTTGTGTCAGGTAACTTTGATCCAGAACACTTAATGTCCGTTATTAAAAATAATCAGGCAAATAAAGATTTCAATGATATGCCTCCAATTGTAAGAGGAGATCACAATGAACCAGAAACCATCTTTAAAGCTTATGAAGAAAATGAGATGGATGTTACTATGACTAAGGTCAATGTCGCAATAAAAATAAACAATGTGCCTGAATCACCTGAAGAAAAACTCAAAAGACAGCTTTCATTCTATATTTTCATGGATATGTTATTCTCTAAGAGTAGTGATTTAAGAGATGAATGGACTAAGATGGGACTCATCAATGATTCTTTCTTCACTAACTTCTCACAAGAGCGTGATTTCTCTCATATTATTTTTGCAGGAGATAGTCCTAAACCTGAGGAACTTCTATCTCATATACATAAACTTATTGAAGATATTCCTCATATGACATTGGATGAAGAAGCATTCAATAGAATGAAAAGAAATAATATTGGAACTCTTATTGGCTTCTTCAATTCTATTGAAACAATTGCTTCATTATTTAGCCAGTACTATTTAGAAGGTATTAATTTATTTGATCTATTTGAGGCATACCAGGCTCTTACTATCGATGATATTAAAAATATTTTACCTCTATTTTGTAAGGATTTAACATCTAATTTTATTGTCAGACCACTTAAGGATAACGCCTAGATGTTGACTAAAAAGGTGCTTATGCTATAATGGTGGTGACCTGAGAGTATATGGATTTCCTACATTTTTGATAAGGGAACCTGATTGTTAGAAAGACGGTGTTGAAGACCTGCTACGAGTAGGGATCCTAAAGTTTTTCACAAGGTGCCCACCTGTATTTAACAGGGATAATCAACGCCTCTTAGGTCTTTTCGTTTGTTTAAATTATACAGGAGGTCGTTATGGCTATTGATCAGAAACTTATCAATGAAATTAATGCACTTGCTCATAAAAAGAAGACAGTAGGTCTTACACCTGAAGAACAGGTTCGTCAGCAGAAGCTTAGACAGAAATACCTAAAAGAATTTAGAAGAGGCTTTGAACAGCAGCTTCAGAGTATCAAAGTTGTTGATGCAAATGGTAACGATGTCACTCCTGCTAAAGCAAGAATGCATAAAAAAGTAAACTAGACAGTCTTTGTGAAAAGATTGTCTTTTTTATTGCGTAAAAAATGGTTTACACATCAATAAAATTATGTATAATGATGGTGATTAGGAGGTACTCGAAATGGATTCGAATTTATCGATCGCTACAATAAGATCGCTTTGTATTGACATGATCAATAAGGCAAATTCTGGTCATCCAGGTATGGTTCTAGATGGCGCACCTGCTTTATACACATTGTTTACTAAGGTGATGAACATAAATCCCTCTTTGTCTAGTTGGCAAAATAGGGATCGCTTTGTTCTTGCAAGTGGTCATGCTAGTTCTTTACTTTATGCTTTATTACATCTTTCTGGTTATGATTTAAGTCTTGATGATTTAAAACAGTTCAGACAGTGGCAGTCAAAAACACCTGGACATCCAGAAATCACTATCACAGATGGTGTAGATGCATCTTCAGGGCCTTTAGGTCAGGGTGTTCCTACAGCCACAGGTATGGCGATTGCTGAAAAGTTCCTTGCCGAAAAGTACAACAAGGAAGATTGTTCAATTGTTGACCATTACACATATGTATTATGTGGTGATGGTGATATGCAGGAAGGTGTGACTTATGAAGCATCATCTCTTGCTGGTCATCTTTCATTAGGTAAGTTAATTGTTATCTATGATGCCAATGAAGTAACACTTGATGGTCCTCTTTCATATTCATTCAGTGAAAATGTAAAGAAGAGATATGAAGCAATGAATTGGCAGGTTATCGAAGTGGCTGATGGTAATGACATTCAGGCCATCAACCGTGCATTAAAGCGTGCTAAGAAAGAGTTATTCAAACCATCTATTATCATCATGAAGACTGTTATTGGTTATGGTTCTTGCAACCAGGGAACTAATAAAGTTCATGGTTCACCTCTAGGTGAAGAAGACGGTAAGAATGCTAAGTTATCTTATGGATTTGACCATGATCCTTTCTATGTTCCTGAAGAAGTTTATGCTGATTTCAAGAAGAACGTAAAAGACCGTGGTACAAGAGTATATAAGAAATGGTTAAAGACTGTTGAAGAATATGCTGAAAAGTATCCAGAAGAATATAAAGAATATAAAAATGCTATTGAAGGTAATTATCATTTAGATATTACAGAACTTCAAAAGGAATTCAAACCTGGTTATACAGAAGCGACTCGTAATATTTCTCATAGAATTATTCAGGAAGTTGCTAAGCAGAACCCTACATTCTTATCTGGTACTGCAGATCTATCTTCATCTACTAAGACATCAATCCAGGGCGAAGGAAGATTTAGCTGTGAAGACTACACTGGAAGAAATGTATATTTTGGTATCAGAGAATTCGCAATGGTGTCTATTATGAATGGTATGACATTACATAAGGGTGTTAAGATTTCAGCAGGGGGCTTCTTAGTATTCAGTGATTACTTTAAAGCAGCCTTAAGAATGGGTTCTTTACAGGAATGTCCAATCATTCTTCCATTATCACATGACTCTATCGCAGTTGGTGAAGATGGTCCTACACATCAGCCTGTTGAACAGCTTGCAATGCTTAGAAGCAGTATTGATGTTGAAGTATTACGTCCAGCTGATGCAAATGAAATGCTTGCATCTTGGAAGATTGCTGTTGAAACAAAGAACATGCCAGTCGCATTAATTCTTACTAGACAGCCAGTAGAAAACCTTACAAATTCTACTTATGAAGATGTATTACATGGTGCTTATATTGCTAGAAAAGAATCTGGTGACTTAGAAGGTATCATTATTGCATCTGGTTCTGAAGTAGGTCTTGCTATTCATGCTCAGGAAGAATTAGAAAAACAGGGACATTCAGTACGTGTTGTTTCTATGCCTTCAATGAATTTATTTGATGCACAGAGCGATGAATATAAGGAATCCGTTTTACCAAATAGCTGCAGAAAACGTCTTTCTGTAGAAATGTTATCTGATTTTGGATGGCATAAATATGTTGGTTTAGATGGTAAGACTATGGGTGTTGATACTTTTGGTGCGAGTGCTCCAGCAAGTAGAGTCATCAAAGAATATGGCTTTACTGTAGAAAACGTAGTAAAAGAATACAATTCATTATAAAAACAACTAAAAAGAGAGGGTATCTTAGGATATTCTCTCTTTAATTAGTGCTAAAACACTAAAACAATTTACAAACATAATCTAGTTTGGTATAATTATTTAACGTTAACGGAGGTATTTACAATGGTAGCAGGATATATTATTACTACAATTATTGGTGCTCTTGTTGGATTCTTCTTTGCAAGATGGATGTTCAAGAGAGAATTAAAGAAAAACCCACCAATTTCAGAAAAAATGATTCGTGCTATGTTTATGGAAATGGGACGTAAACCTAGCGAAACTCAGATCAAGAGAATCATGAAAAGTGTGAATGATCAGTATAAATAAGGGATAATACCCTTATTTTTATTTAATATGAAAATTACAATTACTAGACATTCTAAAACGCTTTGGAATAAAGAAAAAAGACTTCAAGGATGTAAAGATTCTCCTTTAAGTCCTGAAGGCATGGACAATATTCTTGCATTAAAAGAACATATCAAGAATAACCATTATGATGCTATTTATTCTAGTCCTATTAAGCGTGCCTATGATACCGCAAAACTCTTGTTTGATGAGCAGCCCATCATTACTGATGAACGCATTAGAGAAATGAACTTTGGAATATTAGAAGGACAGAAAATTGATGAAATTCCAGAGGAATATAAGAAAACTTATCATGATTTATGGTGTCACCCTGAAATATCCAATGGTATTCCAGAAGGGGAAACCTATGATGAAATTGAAGAAAGAGTTAAAGACTTTTTAAATGATCTTGTAAAGAAGCCTTATGATAATGTCTTTATTGTCACTCATGGCTTCTGTTTTACTATTATTATGGCCACTATCATGAACCTTGATAGAATTGACTATATTAAAGTCAATAGTCCTGTTGTGGATGGCTGTTCTGAAACAATTGTGAATTATAGTAATGGCGAGTTTAGTGTCGAAGTTTATGGAAATAATGATTTCCTTCCACACCAGTCAAATGAATCATTTTCTAAATAAATAAAGTCAAATGGCTAAAACCATTTGACTTTATTTTCTGTTCCTTCTTTTATTCTTATAATATTTGCACGATGTCTATAGACAATAAGTGCGACAACACATATATTAGTAATGATTCCAGTTGTAGAATATCCAATAAATGGTGATGCAATAAGTACAGCTGTTGCACCAAGGATACTAGATAAAGATACATACTTAGTTGTCTTTAATGTAATTAAGAATACCACAACTGCGATAATAAAACCATATATATTAGTCATTAATGTATAGGCGATTGCACTTGATACAGCCTTACCACCCTGGAAATTCGCAAAGATAGGATAACAATGACCAATCATACAGAATAGTGCACATGGATAAATGATATTAGCTGAAATACCAGATACTTTCGCAATCCATCCTGTTAGTAGGATAGTAATGATACATTTTGTTGCATCAAGTAAAATAACTGTCATTCCGGCTTTTTTGCCTAATACTCTTCCTGCATTGGTACCACCTAGATTATGTGATCCATATTGACGAACATCGGTATTATAAAACACTTTACCAATAACTAATGCAAAAGGTATTGAACCATATAGATAACTTATTAATAAACAGATGATTATAACTAAATATTTCATCGACTCACCTCACAAAATTTCATTATACATAAATACTACAAAAAATCAAACTTTCCTAAAAAAACCTTTTTGTGTTATACTAGTCAAGTTGAGGAGGTATGCTCATGTCAAATACACATTATGATGAATCTGATATTCAAATATTAAAGGGGCTAGAAGCCGTAAGAAAAAGACCAGGAATGTACATTGGTTCAACTGATTCTCGTGGTTTACACCACCTTGTATGGGAAATTGTTGATAACTCTATTGATGAAGCCATTGCTGGTTATGGTAAGAAGATCACAGTTACATTACATAAAGACAATAGCGTGACGGTCGAAGATGAAGGCCGTGGTATGCCAACAGGTATTAATAAAGAAACAGGAAAGCCAACTACAGAAGTTATTCTTACTGTATTACATGCAGGTGGTAAATTCTCTGAAGATGGTGGTTATAAAACTTCAGGAGGCTTGCATGGTGTAGGTTCTTCTGTCGTCAATGCGTTAAGTGAATTCTTAGAGGTAACTGTCCATCGTGATGGTGTGATTCACACACAGCGCTTTGAAAATGGTGCTACAAAAATTGGAAAGTTAAAAAAAGTAGGAAAAACTAATAAAACAGGTACTATTATTCATTTTAAGCCTGATGCATCTATTTTTTCTACCACAACATTTAGTTTCCAGACAATTAGTGAACGACTCCGTGAAGATGCATTCTTATTAAAGGGAATGACAATAGAACTTATTGATGAACGTACTGATAAAGATGAAACATATCAGTATGAAAAGGGCTTAGAAGAATTTATTGACTGGATCAATAATGATAAAGAAGCTATTTCACCTATTATTTCTTTTGATGATACTAATAATGAAATAGAAGTAGAAATTGCGATGCAGTTTACACAAAGCTATCAGGAAAATATTATTTCGTTTGTTAACTTAGTACGTACTGGAGATGGAGGTACACATGAAGTAGGATTCCGTTCTGGTTTAACAAAAGTATTTAATGAATATGCAAGAAAATATGCTTTATTAAAAGCAAAAGATAAGAATCTTGAAGGTAGTGATGTACGTGAAGGATTGAATGCAATTATTTCTGTTAAGATTCCAGAAAAGTATCTTCAGTTTGAAGGTCAGACCAAATCTAAGCTTGGTTCTCCTATTGCCCGTAATATTCTAGAAAATGTGACTTTTGAACGTATTACTTATTTCTTAGAAGAAAATAAAGATATTGCAGAGAAACTGATTGAAAAGATGATCAAGGCAGCTAATGCAAGACAGGCAGCACGTAAAGCTAAGGAGCAGGCAAGAAAAGGTAAGAATAACCGTGAAGCAAAATTCTTAAGTGGTAAATTAGCACCTGCACAATCCAAAAATAAGCGTAAGAATGAATTATATCTTGTCGAGGGTGATTCTGCCGGTGGTAGTGCAAAACAGGGTAGAGACCGTAAGTTTCAGGCTATTCTTCCACTTCGTGGTAAAGTTATCAATACAGAAAAAGCCACACAGGCAGATATCCTAAAGAATGAAGAAATCAGTACAATGATCAATACAATTAATGCTGGTGTAGGTGCTGATTTTAATGCGGATGATAGTGCTTATGATAAGATTATCATCATGACCGATGCCGATACTGATGGGGCACATATCCAGATTTTATTGCTTACATTCTTCTATCGTTATATGCGTGGTTTGATTAAAGCAGGTAAAGTTTATATTGCTATGCCACCTCTTTATAAGGTTTCTAAGAAGTCTGGCAAGAAAGATAATGTTATATATTGCTGGGATGAAAAGGATTTAGAAGCTGCTCGTAAGAAAATGGGAAGAGGCTATGATGTACAGCGTTACAAAGGTCTTGGTGAAATGAATGCAGAACAGTTATGGGAAACAACTATGAATCCTGAAACTCGTACTCTTATTCAAGTGACTATCGATGATGCAGCAATTGTAGAAAGAAGTGTCTCTGTATTAATGGGTGATAAGGTACAGCCTAGACGTGAATGGATTGAAAACAATGTACAGTTCTCATTAGAAGATAGTTTCTTTATGGAAGGATAGGTGATCAAACATGACAGAAAAAAATATTATTATGTCTTTAGAGGATATCATGGGTGACCGCTTTGGACGTTATTCTAAATATATTATCCAGGATCGTGCATTACCTGATGTAAGAGATGGATTAAAACCAGTACAAAGAAGAATTTTATATGCTATGTGGAAGGAAGGAAATCTTCCTACTAAGCCATATCGTAAGTCAGCTAAAACTGTTGGTACAGTTATTGGTAATTATCACCCTCATGGTGATTCTTCTGTTTATGAAGCGATGGTCCGTTTATCACAGGACTGGAAGATGCGTATGCCTTTAGTAGATATGCAGGGGAATAACGGGTCTATTGATAATGACCCGGCTGCTGCCATGCGTTATACTGAAGCACGATTAGCACCAATTGCGTTAGATTTAATTAAAGATATAGATAAAGAAACAGTGCCGATGGCACTTAACTTCGATGATACAGAATATGAACCAACTGTATTCCCAGCTAAGTATCCAAACCTATTAGTCAATGGGGCCACAGGTATTTCAGCTGGTTATGCCACTGATATTCCTCCTCATAATTTAGAGGAAGTCATTGATGCTGCTATTTACCGTATTAAGTATCCTCATTGTTCATTTGATGATCTTCATCAATTTATTAAAGGGCCTGATTTTCCAACAGGTGCTATAGTTGAAGGTGCAAGTGATATTGCGACAGCCTTAAGAACTGGTCGTGGTAAGGTTGTTGTCCGTTCACGTTATAAAATTGTTGAACAGAAGAATATCAATCAGATTCTTATTACAGAAATTCCTTATGAAGTCAATAAGGCTGAACTTGTAAGAAAGATGGCTGAAATTCAGTTTAATCGTGATATTGATGGAATCATTGAAGTCAGAGATGAATCTGACCGTAATGGATTATGTATTGCGGTAGATTTAAAGAAAGATGTTGATGCAAGAAATACATTAAACTACTTCTTTAAAAATACAGATTTACAGAAGAACTATAACTATAATATGACTGCAATCAAGGATAAGCGTCCAGTATTAATGGGTATTGTAGATATCCTTGATGGCTATATCAAGCATGAATGTGAAGTCGTAACGAAGCGTTCTATTTTTGATCTTAATAAAGCACAGGAACGTGAGCATATTGTAGAAGGGCTTATTAAAGCTATTTCTATTCTAGATGAAGTTGTAAAAACAATTCGTGCATCTAAAGATAAGTCAGATGCAAAAGTGAATTTAATGAATGCTTTTGGCTTTACTGAAAGACAGGCAGAAGCCATTGTGACTTTACAGCTTTATCGTTTAACTAATACTGATATTGTATCATTAGAAAATGAACAGAAAGAATTACAGGCTCTTATTGAAAGCTTAAATGCGATTTTAAATAGTGAAAAAGTATTAAGAAAAGTAATTATAAATGAGTTAAAAGAGGTTAAGAAAAAATATCCAACACCTCGTCTCACTGAAATCAAAGATGAAATCATGGATACATCCGTCAATCAGCAGGCAATGATTATTTCTGAAGATGTGTATGTTTCTATTACACGTGATGGGTATTTCAAAAAGATTTCTACACGTTCTTATAAGGCATCTGATGAAAATACATTTGGTAAGAAAGATACGGATATGCTTGTTGACCTATTTGAAGCCAATACACTTGATGTTATTCTTTCATTTACTAACAAGGGTAACTATTGTTTTGTCCCTGTTTATAAGTTAGAAGACTTCAAGTGGAAGGATTTAGGCAAACATCTAAGTTATTTAATTAAATTAGGTAATGATGAGAAGATTATTGGTAATATTCTTGTAAAATCATTCGATTTAGACCAATATGTTGTCTTAGCAAGCAAGAATGGACAAATTAAACGCGTAAGTATTAAAGACTTTAATGTCAGCCGCTTCTCTAAGCCATTAAAGTGTATGAACTTGAAAGACAATGATGAATTAGTGAGTGTTGATATCAGTGATGGAACAAAGGGTATTATTACTGTCACTAAAGCAGGATATGGTACTTTGTATAGTGAAGATGAAATATCTGTATTAGGTGTAAAAGCAGGTGGTGTAAAGGGTATTAATATGCGTGATGATGAAGTGGCCTTTATGTGTGTCTTTGATCCTTCAGTTGTCTCTTCTTTATTACTTATTTTAAACCCAACACATTTCAAACGTATACATATCAGTGATATTCCAGCATGTCATCGTGCAACAAAAGGAACATTACTATTTAAGTCATTAAAGACTAAACCAACTAAAATCTTTACTGGATTCATATCTAATCCACAGGATGAATTTATAGTTAAGAGTGGTACAGAAACAATGAAGATTGTATCTAAAGATATTAGCTTTGGTGCACTAAGTGCTAAAGCCAATACTTTAAAACAATGTCCATTTGACTTTATTGATGATGTACATCTTACTCGTTCTATGATTATTGAAGAGCATATACAAAAGAAAGTAGAAGAAAATAAAGTAGATCTTACAATTAAAGATCCAAATCTCTTTGATGAAATGGAAGGGGACCCTGATACTGAGTTTGAATTCATTTCAATGGATGATTATCTTGATGAAAAGTAGGAAATATCCTTGCTAGCTCTATGTAATTGAATAAAAATAGTGTAAAATGACCTAAGAAAAGGAAGGTATATATGACAGAAATAAGATGTTATGGATGTGGCGCCATCATTCAAAGCGCTGATACAAAAAAGCCTGGCTATGTGCCAGAATCTGCTTTAAGCAAGGAAAAGATTCTTTGTCAGAGATGTTATAAATTAATGCATTATCATCAGAAGATGGAATCTCATTTAACTAAAGATGATTTCTTACATGTTTTACAGACTGTAGGTGAAAAAGATTGTTTAGTTGTTTATATCGTTGACTTATTTGACTTTAATGGTTCTCTTGTGCCTGGTCTTATGCGTCATATTGGATATAATGATGTACTTGTACTTGCGAATAAGAGAGATATCTTACCTAAGTCTTTAAAGGAACATAGACTTAATACATGGGTAAGAAGACAGTTCAAGGAATACGGTATCAAGCCTCTTGATGTAGTTATTACAAGTGGTAAGAAGAATATGAACTTTGATGAAATCTTTGATAAGATTGATGAATACCGTCACGGCCGTGATGTATATGTTGTAGGTATTACTAATGTTGGTAAGTCTACATTTATCAACCGTATGTTGAAGAACTATTCAGATGCATCTAATCTTATTACTACAAGTGAATTCCCTGGTACCACTCTTGATTTAATCAAGATTCCTCTTGATGATCATTCATCTTTATATGATACTCCAGGTATCATGAATGAACATCAGTACACATCTGTTGTAGATGAAAAGGATTTGGCTTATATTATGCCTCAAGGCGAAGTAAAGCCAATGATATACCAGTTGAATGATGATCAGTCAATCTTCTTTAGCGGTCTTGCAAGAATTGATTATACAAAGGGAGATAAAGGAAACTTCATCTGCTACTTCTCTAGAAATATGCAGATTCATCGTACAAAGACTGAAAAAGCAGATGAATTGTTTAATAGACATAAGCAGTTACAGGTTTATGGACCTGCTTCATCAATGAAAGAAATGAAGGCTTATGAATTCACTTTACCAGAAGAAAAGCGTGATATTGTGATTTCTGGTTTAGGATTTATATGTATTCATGCACCTAAGGGTAAGATCAAGGTTTATGTACCTGAAGGTATTGATGTATTTATGAGAGAAAGTTTAATTTAGAGGATATATGAATGTTAAATAGTAAACAGAAGAAATTTTTAAGAAGCGAAGCACATAGCTTAAAGCCAATTTTTCAGGTTGGTAAAGATGGTGTAGGAGAAAAGCAGATCAACAGCATCAATGATGCATTAAAGGCTAAAGAACTTATTAAAGTAAAGTTATTAGATACTTGCCCTGAAACAGTGAATGAAGTAGCTTTAGAAATCTCAATGGGTACTAAAGCAGATGTTGTTCATATTATTGGACACACAATCGTTTTCTATAAATCAAGTGAAAAAGGAATTTATAAGATCTAATGAATATTGGATTACTTGGTGGTAGTTTTGATCCTATCCATAAAGGGCATATAGAGATTGCAAAGGAGGCTTTATCTTTGCTTTCTCTTGATTCATTTTACTTCATTCCTACTAAAAACAACCCTTGGAAGGATAAACAGAATGCCCCTGGCGATAAGCGTAAAGAAATGATAGAGATTGCGATTCACCAGGAACCAAAAATGAAGGTTTGTACTATTGAACTTGATTCTACAAGTAATGAAAAGAATTATACAATTGATACGATTCATGCATTAAAAGAAATGTATCCTAATGATAATTTATATTATTTAATGGGTATGGATCAGGCTATGGCGTTTGAAAAATGGAAAGAAGCCAAAGAAATATCAGAATTAGTCCAGCTTGTAGCCTTTAACAGAGGTGGTTATCCTATAACTCATCCTAATTTAGAGACATATCACTTTATTAAGATGGATAATGTAGAAATCACAGCATCTAGCACAGAAATTAAAGAAGGGGCATTAGATATGCTCGATAAAGATGTACTCAAATATATTTCTCAAAATGGCTTATATCTTGATACAATGATTAGAAATAGAATGAAGGAAAAACGCTATAAGCATACTCTAAGTGTCGCTTCTCTCACAAGAGATTTCTGTAAAAGCAATGGCATTGATCCTCTCAAAGGCTATATTGCTGGTATGATGCATGATGTTGCAAAAGAAATGCCTCATGATCAGGCTAAAAAATTAATGAAGAAGCATTATGCTTCTCATTTAGATCAGCCTGAACCTATCTGGCATCAATGGCTCTCACGTTATGTATGTGAGAATGAATTTCTTATCAGTGATGAAGAAATCTTAAAAGCCATCGAAGATCATACAACAGCTTCTACATCTATGAGCCTTCTTGGTATGTGTTTATATTGTGCTGATAAATTAGACCCTTTAAGAGGTTATGATTCATCAGAACAGATTACTTTATGTAAACATGATATTGAAGCAGGATTTAGAAACTGTCTGACTGATTTTTATGAATTTTCCACAAAGAAACATCGTCCAATCGACCCATGTTTCTTTGAAGTTTATGATAAATATGTAAAAGGAGTTAATAATGACTAAAGTAGAATGTATTGTGAAAGCAATGGACGATAAATTAGCCCAGGATATTGTGGCAATCAATATGGAGAACGCCTCTCCTTTATATGACACATTTATTTTATGTACTGCATCTAATAAACGTTTATTAAATGCGATTCAGGATAATGTAGTTGACCAGTGTGAAATGAATGGTTTTGAAATTAAAAGCATAGAAGGCCGTGGTAATGCGGAATGGATCCTTATTGATGCAGGTGATGTGATCTGTCATATCTTCTCTGAAGAAGCACGTAAAGAATATAATTTAGAGAAGTTATGGAGTGATATGCCTACTATTGATATCAAGGAGTATCTTGCATAATGGCTGCCTATAAAGAGTTTTCTTATTATTATGATTCTTTAATGGACCCGGACTTCTATTCAGATTATTTAGAATTTATTCATGAACATGCTAATCTTAAAACAGTATTAGAACTAGGATGTGGAACTGGATTAACTGCTATTGAACTTGCGAAAGAAGGTCATCAGGTTCTAGCCACTGATTTATCTGAAGATATGGTAAACATCACTGCCTTAAAAGCTAAGGATGAAGGTGTTGAACTTCTAACTGAAACAATTGATATGTGTGATTTTGCCTTATCTCAGCCTGTAGATACTATTCTTTGTTTAACAGATGCAATTAACTATGTTTTAAGCAAGAAGAAGGTACAGGATGTCTTTAATAATGTTTATGAAGGTTTAAAATATAATGGAACATTTATCTTTGATGTTAATAGTCTATATAAATGTAATGTGATTTTAGATGATTACCATGAAAAGAATGAAGATGAAGATTTCTTCTTCTCATGGGATGTAGAAAGCGATCATGAAGGTGGTATTACCCATCATATTATTATTGACGAAGATGGTCATCATGTTGATGAAACACATCGTCAAAAAACACTTCCTGTTAAAGAATATATCCAGATGCTTAAAAAAGCAGGATTTAAATCAATCGCGTATTATAGTGATTTTGGTGAATACAAGCAAGAGTGTGAACGTATTATATTTGTAGTAAAGAAAGTGAGGGATTAACATGTTAGGTATTATTGGTGCAATGGAAGAAGAAGTCAATGAAATACTTGCTTTAATGAATGTTGAAAAAGAATACCAAGAATGTAATTATCATTTTTATGAAGGTTTATTAGGGACAAAAGAAGTTGTAGTTGTCCAGGGTGGTATTGGTAAAGTCAATGCAGCTATTTCAGCTACTCTTTTATTAAAGAACTTTGATATTGATCATGTCATCAATGTTGGTTCTGCAGGTGGACTTGATTTAAAAGAAAATGTCGGAGATGTTATCATCAGTGAAAAGGTAGCACATCATGATGTCGATGTCACTGCTTTTGGACGTCCATATGGACAAATACCTGATATGCCTCTTTACTATGAAGCTGATGTGACACTAGTTTCTTATGCAAAAGAAATCTTTGAACATAATGGCTTAACAGTATATAGTGGTCTTATTGTCTCTGGTGATCAATTTGTTGCAAGAAAAGATCAGGTTGATGCAATCAAAGAACACTTCCCTGATGCATTATGTTCTGAAATGGAAGCTGCAACAGTAGCTCAGGTATGTACAGTCTTTAATAAACCATTTATTATTGTACGTGGATTAAGTGATATTTTTGATAAAGGCAGCAGTTCTATCCAGTTTGATCAATATCTTAAGGAAGCTGCAAAGTCATCAGCACGTATGTGCTATGATTTAGCTCAAAAACTTGTATAAATGAATAGAATTGAATTATTGGCCCCTGCAGGTGATTTTGAATCTCTGCAGGGCGCTATTGCGAATGGCGCTAATGCGATTTATCTTGGAACAACTGCCTTTTCAGCACGTGCCTTCGCTAAGAACTTTAATCTAGAAGAACTAGACCAGGCTATTCAGTATGCTCATCTAAGAAATGTAAGAATATTTGTAACTGTTAATACACTATATCAGGATGATGAAATGAAAGATGTTCTTTCATTAATTGATAATTTATATAAGTTACAAATAGATGCACTTCTTATTCAGGATATCGGCTTATTAAAGCTAGTTCATGAAAGATATCCTGATATGGAACTTCATACTTCTACTCAGATGAGTGTGATGTCATTAGAGGCATTACGTTATTTTGAAGATCTAGGTGTTAAAAGAGTCGTTCTTGCTAGAGAAAATACCATTGATGAAATTAAATATATCTGTTCTCATACAGATTTAGAAATAGAAGTATTTGCGCATGGTGCATTATGTGTGGCTTATTCTGGACAGTGTTTGATGTCTAGTATGATTGGTAGAAGAAGTGGTAATAGAGGCGCCTGTGCACAGCCATGCCGTTTACCTTATAGTTTAGAAGAAGATGGCAAAGTGATTGATACAAGTTATCTCATGTCTACAATGGATTTATGTACATCTGATCATATTAATGAATATATTGAGGCAGGTGTTGCTTCTTTAAAGATAGAAGGGCGTATGAAGCGTCCTGAATATGTAGCTGCAGTCACTCAGGTTTATTCTAAAGCTATTAAACATTATTATGAGAATACACCTAATTATACAAAAGAGAACTTCAATGATATGAAACAGATGTTTAATCGCCATTATACATCTGGTTATCCATTTCATGCTGATAAGATTGTAGATGAGACATTTTCAGGTAATCAAGGCGTTTTCTTAGGTTATGTTAAAGGATATGACTACCGTAGTAAACGTGTTTCTATAGCCCTAAAAAATGATTTAACACAGGGTGATTCTATTGTCTTTACAGAAATAGATAAAGGAAGACCTGTCAATAAGATTTATTATAAAAATAAGCTCATCAATAAAGCAGAAGCCGGCATGAATGTACAGATTGAGTTTGATGATGTAGTGAAGGGGGGAACTGTTAATAAGACAATCAGTGTAGATACAATTAACCGTATGCAGAAAACATATCAGGAAGAAAAGAAATATCGAAAGATTGATATGTCCTTTAAAGCATCTCTTAATAAGCCTTGTACACTTGTTGTAAAATGTGATGATGAAGAAGTATCTGTAGTAAGTGAACAGATCATTGAAGAAGCATCAAAGCGTGCTGCCACTAAAGAGAATATCATTGATCATCTCAATAAGCTTGGTCATACTGTGTATGAAGCAAATAAGATTAATGTAGAGTTATATGGTGAATTGTTTATACCTATCACAATCATCAATAATATGCGTCGTGAGGCACTTTCTAAACTAGATGCATTATTTGCCTTTAAGAAGCACCACAAGGCTCCTATTAAAGAAATACAGCCTCTTAAAGTCATTCCACAAAGTGTATCTGAGTATCATGTAGTAGTTTCTAATATAAGACAGTTAGAAATTGCCTTAAGAGATTATGATCATGTATATTACTACTATGATGCAGATCTAAAAGAAGCATTAGAGTGCTTCAAAAAATATGATAAAGTACCTAATCTTTATCTACCTCGTATTATGCATGATAAAGATATACAAGAAGTCATTCACAATCCTTTATTGAAAGAATTCAATACGTTAATTGTCAATGACTTTGGAAGCTATAGATTATTAAAAGAGCGTCCTCTTATTATTGGTCAGGGATTTAATATTTATAACCATTATGATGCTTATGCATTTAAAGAACCAGTCATTGCATCATTTGAATGTACAAGAAAACAGATTAAACAGATGAAGGATTATAATGCTGATCTTATTTTGCCTATCTATGGTAAAACAGAAAATATGATTAGTGAACATTGTGTCATTTCACAATCTCATTTCCATAAGAAAGTACCACATTGTGGTATGTGCAAAAAACATTCTTATAAGATTGTAGATAGAAAAGGTGTTTCTTTTGATATCTTTACTGATGATCAATGTCGTAATCATATACTACATAATGAACCAATCTATGTAGAAAACCATCAATCTCTAAATATTTCATATTTTATTATGATGACTACAGAAGATGAAAATGAGACTGTAACCGTTTTAGAAGACATAAAAAAACGTACTTCTAAAGGGAAGAAAAGTGATTTAAAGAAGCCTTGCGTAGTAGGATATTTCAAATAACATTTTAGATAAAATCTATATTTTTCATAATTCCTAAATTGCCACCTTTATTTTTTTGTGTTATAATAAACCACAGATAGAAATGGGGAGGTAAACTTATGGCATTAGATATGGATCTCGCTAAACGTCTAAAAACTTATAGAACTTTTAAGAACTTAACACAAAAAGAAGTTGCTGCACATCTTAATGTACCTCATTCTGCAATTTCAGATATTGAAAATGGTAAAAGAGATGTAACAGTAGGGGAATTAAAAGTTCTTTCACGCTTATATGGACGTAGTGTTGAAGAAATCATGAGTGGTAAGAAATATAACTACTATAATATTGCGAATATTGCTAGATTATTATCTGAATTACCAGATGAAGATCTAAAGGAAGTCATGTTCATCATTGAATATAAGAGAAAAAGATTAGAAGAAAAATAGTATTTTTAAAGGGAGATAGTTCGCTATCTCCCTTATTTCATATTCTTTACTATCTTTTTGAATTCATCAAGTAATACCATACCTTCTTCAAGAACTTCCTGGTTACAGATATGATGATCAAGATTATCATAATAGATGACATTAAATGGTTCTGTTTCCACAATGGCATATGTTCCATAACCATAGCTTCCTCGATTGATCATAGCACTACCTGGATTCACAAAAGTGATTCCTTCATGAATCTGAATCGTAGGCACATGTGTATGTCCATGAAAACATATCGTGCAATGATTTTCTTTACATGCTTTTATAAGTTCATCATAGCCTGTATAGACATGATAATCATTACCATGGGTCACAAATATATCTTTGTAAACTACATAGTGAGGGAAGACTTCTTCATCATGATTTCCATGTACAACTATATCATAATCTTTAAGTAATGGATCATTTGGAAGGAGAGAGGAGTCTCCACAATGTACCAATAAATCCACCTTGTTTTTCCATTTATTTGTGATATTTTCTAATATATCGTTATACATATGCGAATCACTTACAACTAACATCTTCATTTTAACCACCTCTAAAATATTATAAATTAAATTTATAGCCTTTTGAATATCCTTTTTTGTATTGTGCCAAAAAAACTTTTGGGTAAGTGTTTACATCATGGCTAAAAATTAGTATAATCCTGTCTTTGACAGTTGTACATATAAAAACCCTTCAAAAATACTGATAAATT
>OIBR01000096.1_pt1 | contig 40434 bp, 36 predicted proteins | sample 1581101 | NCBI WGS metagenome assembly OIBR01 (sample SAMEA3882522, study PRJEB24775) | human gut metagenome | biome: human-associated habitat; feature: intestine environment; material: feces | place: Netherlands | collected 2009/2010
ACTCTGACACCAATATCAACACGGTTTGATTTTGTCGGAATATCAAGCTCTGAACAGACTTTTTCCATCCATTTACTTCCGCTTCGTCCCGCGGAGATGATGCAGTAAGTTCCCTCGTAACGCTCATCACCTACAACAACTGCATAGCCGTCTTCTGTTTTCTCCACTTTGTCAACGGACGCGTCAAAATAGAAATCTACATGGGCTTTCATCTTGTCATAGAGATTCTGAAGTACTACATAGTTGATATCCGTTCCCAGGTGGCGGACAGATGCATCCAGAAGATGCAGGCCGTTCTGAAGACAAAGCTTACGGATCTCACTGTTTGTGGTGGAATAAAGCTTGGTTCCCTCTCCACCATGCATCAGATTCAGTTTATCTACATATTCCATCAGTTCTGTGGCTGTATCCTTGCCAATATGCTGATACAGCGTTCCGCCAAACTGATTGGTGATATTATATTTTCCATCGGAGAAAGCGCCTGCACCGCCAAATCCTTTCATGATCGCACATGTTTTACAGTGGATACAAGATTTTACTTTCTTTCCGTCAATAGGACATTTTCTTTTTTCCAGAGGATGGCCGGCTTCAAAAACCGCAATCTTTTTCTCCGGATCATTATTCATCAGCTCATAGGCTGCAAAGATTCCTCCAGGACCTGCTCCTACGATCAGTACGTCATATTTCATAAATAAAAACTCCTTGTCTTGTGTTGCCTGTTTTCAATGTTTCGTTTTCGCACAAACCCTGACTATTCTACAACAAGTGTGTACAAAAGTCACCTGTTTTTTCCGGTTTTTGAAAAAATTTTTCAGTCCCTCCGAAACCTATATATCTTAAGCTTTTTTCCATCGGTTTCCACAGTAATGGCACCGTTTTTCATGGTATATTCCACCTGGCTTCCGGCCGCTTCCAGACGCTCTACGGTTTCCGGCGACGGATGCCCGTAAGTGTTGGTGGAAGAACAGGAAATGATCGCCAGTTCCGGCTTTATTTTTTCAAGAAACGCTTCCGTGGTAGAATAACGGGAACCATGATGTCCCACTTTCAGACAGTCCACATCCTTTAATATCCCGGACGCCAGAAGCTTTTTCTCCGTGTCTGCTCCGATATCCCCGGTAAAAAGCATCTGAAATTCTCCAAACGAGAGTTCCATCACCATTGCCTCCTCATTCACATCTTTTCCTGTGGCGTTTTTCTCCGGCCACAAGATGGAAAAAGATACCAGACCACAATGCAGCTCATCTCCCTTTTTTCCTGTCACAATTTTTATTCCAGCTTTTTGTGCCGCATCCGAGAGTTCCTCCCAGGCCTCCGGCTTTTCCTCCCATGAAGGAAGCACCAGATATCCTGCCCGGATGGTCGTGAGGCCATTTCCCATATATTCCAGAAGTTCCTTCGCACCGCTGATATGATCCTTGTCTGTATGGGAAATAAAAAGCCCGTCCAAATAAGAAATCCCCTGACTTTTCAGAGCCGGCAGAAGGCAGTATCTTCCAAGGTCCGACTGGCTGCTGCTTCCTCCGTCAATAAGAAAATGGTGATTATCCGGAGTCTCTACAAGGATGCCATCTCCCTGCCCCACATCCAGGCAGGTCACTTTCAGGTCTCCTGCCGGATGAAACCCGAGGATCAGAATTCCTGTTATCATCAATGCGCCGGCTGCTACCCGGACTGTCCGGAGTTTCCTTTGGATCTTTCCCGGGATTCTTTTATCCCGGCTGGATAACTCTGATTTCATACCCGCTTCCTGTTCCCGCCTCATCGGTTCTTTTATATACTGTCCCATAAACAGAACTGTAATCAAAAAAACATAATATACCAGAATCTGCCAGATTTCCGGTTCCCCTCCGATCCAGGTGCTCCACCTTAATTTTCCTGCAAGGCTACATAGATATTCATAAAAAAGCAACAGTCCCCTTGCCGGCAAAATTACCAGTTTTGCAGCAGAAATACTGAAAATTCCAAGCAACAGTGCCGCCATTCCTCCCATCAGCACAAAGCCCACGCTGGGAAGCACCAGAAGATTCAGAAAAAATCCGGCAAGGGATACTTCTCCAAAAAATTTCAACATCACGGGCAGTGTCACCAGCTGAAGGGCTATGGAACTTACCAGTGCCTTCGTCCATTTTTTCTCCGCACCTGCAAGAGCACAGATTTTTTCCGCTGCAACACCGATCCCAAGAACACAGCCAAAGGACAGAAGAAAACCGCTGTCCAGAAGATACGCCGGGGATTCCAGAAGAATCATCATAGCTGTTACCGAAAGCGCAGTCATCATGTCATAAATCCGTCCAGTGATCCTGGCGCCCATGGCAATGAGAAACATGGTCACCGCCCGCATGGTGGAAATACTCCCTCCGGTCATGATCCCGTACTGCAGCATTACCCCCAGCGAAAAAATTCCCGCAGGCCAGATTCCAAGACCGATTTTTTTCAGAAGGTTATAAAGCCCCATTCCCAGAATGCTGATGTGAAGCCCGCTGATGGCAAGAATATGTACAATCCCGGCCAGCTGATATCGCATCCGCATTTCCGGATCCAGATCCTGTTTGTCCCCAAGCACCATCGCGCAGAAAAGTGGCGCGTCTTCTCCTGCCGATTCCGTAAGAATCTGCCTGCATTTTTCTTTTACCTTAAAAAGCTGCTGTCTGTATCCGGAATAGGATTCTGTTTTTTTCCGGACCACAGCGTTCTTCATGAAATAATAGATATGACGGCAGGCATAGTAATGCTGACTGTCAAAGCCACCGGGATTTGAGGGTTCCTCCACTCTTTTTAAGGTTCCTTTTACCAGAATTTTCATTCCCGGTTTCAGGTCTTCTTCTTTTTTCAAAAATACTCTTACATTTTCAATGGAAAATTTTTTTGACTGATAAATCAGATATGTTTTTTTCAGATAAACAGACTGGGAGAATTCTGTGTTTTCATACTGCTCCACCTCCCCGCAGATCACAGAGCCAGGATGTGCTTCGATCCAGTCCTGTACGGTTACAGGAAGGGGATTCCCCCCAAGAAGAGGAATCCCCGCAAAATTCATAATACCTAAACCAAGCACCATGAGAAAACACAGAAAACATAATGGCCGTTTTGTCATACATGTTCTCCCGTTTATGTAGATATTTTATTATGATTCAGTTTTGTTCTTTTTTGGCTTTTGTGCTGGCCAACAGACTGTCATTCCATTCATAGAACTTATAAAGCTGCATATTCTGGCCAAAAGTGACTTCTTTGTTTCCCTCAATGGAAATCTCCACTTTATCCACATCCGTTGCCGCAATCAGTGTATTTACAACAGAATAAATCGGAATCTGTTCGGAAACATTTAACGCATAGTCCTGAAATACAGAATTGTAATCTACATAGCAGATTCCGTTGGCTTTTGTCAGAGAAAGCACTTCGGAATTTTCCGGAATGGTCGGATAATGATCTTTTTCCAGAGGTCCCCTTGCCAGCTGTTCCAGTACTACGGTTGCCTTTGGAAGATTCCGCCTGTAACGGACACTTCTCTGTTCTTCTACCAGCTTGTCACCGTTCTTATTTGTAAAATACAGGGTAAAAGTGTCATAGCTGTAGACGTCCCCGTCAGATCCGGAAAACTCCACAAAAGTATCACTGTTCATGGCTCCGACTTCTTCTCCTTTGGAATTCGTGAGAGGCTTTTTTCCCACATAGATTTCCACAGAATCAATTCCCGGAATCTGGATGAAAATCTTCACCACGCCGGTACGGACCAGAAGTTCCCTGGTGCGGGACATCTTACTGTAGGCCTCGTTAAATTCCAGACGCAGAATTCCATCCTTTATAGAATAGGAAGAAATTTTTACGCCTTCCGGAAACAGTGAAATTCCATCTTCCCTTGTCTCGCAGTTGTTCAGGCTCTCCGAAAAATCCCGGAGCATCACCTCTGCAGTTTCTTTTTCCGGTGTATACTTCTCTTCTTTCAGTTTTGTTTCTTCACTGTTGATATAGTAAAAGCTGTACTGCTGTTCTGCATTTTTCTCTTTTCTTCCCGCAAAACCGATATAGGCAATCAGCCCAAGAAAGATACAGGCAGCAGTCACGCAGATAATCTTTATCGTTTTTTTCATGCTGTACCTCCTAGGACGGAATATAGGACAGAGGAATCTTCACGGTAAATGTGGTTCCCTCTCCTTCTTTGCTGGATACTTTGATAATTCCGTGATGCATGGCTATGGAACTTCTGGTAATGGCAAGTCCGAGACCGGTTCCTCCAATTTCCCTGGAATGAGATTTGTCCACACGGTAAAAACGCTCAAAAATCCTTTCTATGGATTCTTCAGGAATTCCAAGGCCGGAATCTTCAACAGTTACAAAGAAATCTTTATGATCCGCATCCAGTGTTACACGGACCCATCCTTCATCTACATTATATTTAATTCCATTCTCTACCAGATTACTGATGGCAAGCGTAAACTTCACTTCGTCCACATCTGCATTGACTGGACGGAAAGAATCCAGGATCAGGGAAATACTTCTCTGATCTGCAATCGGCCGCAGACGTTTCAGGATATTTTCCAGCAGTTCATTGATATTCATATTGGTAATATTCATATCTGCTGCCTTTTTGTCCATTTTCACAAGGGAGAGCAGATCTGTGATAATCTTGTTCTCTCTGTCAATCTCTTCTGTAATATCCGAAAGGAATTCCTGATACAGTTCCTCCGGAACTCCCTGCTGTCCTACAAGGGAATCTGCCAGAACTTTCATGGAAGTCATCGGTGTTTTCAGCTCATGAGACACGTTGGATACAAACTCCTGTCTGGATTCATCCAGGGTTTTCATTCTGGAAAGCATCTTATTAAATGCATCCGTAATCAGCGCTGTCTCTGTATAATCCGGTACGGAAATTTCTTCGTTCTGATATCCGTCTGTCAGATCTTCGATGGCTTTTGTTACCCTGGCAAAAGGTTTTACCAGTACTGTGGAAAGAATATATCCCAGGAATATGGCCAGAACTACAATAATTCCAATAATCAGGATTCCTTTCTGTTCCAGTTCCCGGATGGTTGACGTCACTTCACTGGAAGAAGCCATAATCATCATGGCACCCTGCACCTGATTTACTTCCGGGCTTTTTACCGGAACAGCCAGGATCAGCTTCTGGCTGTCGGAATCATAACGGTAGGCATCTTCCCCTTTAAAACAGTTTACTACTTTCTGGGATACCAGAGTTTTTCCCTCATCCACGCCATAGGTATCCTTAATAATCCTGAAATCCCTGTCTACAATGAGAATTCTTCCTCCATAGATATTAGACAACAACTCCAGCTTGCTGTTTACTGTCTGCGAGCTGGAGTCATTCAGATAATTCTCTTTGATAAGCAGGTCGCACATGATGTCACAGATGTTCTCCATGCTCTGCACACGGTTGGCAATGGCACGATCTTCATAGTTGGCAATGACCATTTCCGTTACAATGACACTTGGTACGATTCCCAGTATGATCAGGATGATCAGAATACGAAAGCGGAGACTTTTAAAAAACTTGCCGCTTTTTTTGATCTTCACAGCTTATGCCTGGAAATAGTAGCCCACACCCCATTTGGTGTGTACATATTTCGGCTCACTGGGATTGGCCTCAATTTTTTCTCTTAAACGACGGATATGTACGTCTACTGTACGGACATCTCCCGGATACTCATATCCCCATACGATATTCAGAAGATTTTCTCTGCTGTATACCTTGTTCGGATTGAATACCAGAAGTTCCAGCACATCAAATTCCTTGGCTGTAAGGTTAATCTCTTTTCCGGAAATAAATACACGGCGTCCTTCGCAGTCCAGCTTCAGTTCTCCGACTTCCACGGTCTTGGCTTTCTCCTGTTTGTTCTGGTTGCTGCCTGCACGGCGGATGATCGCCTTGATACGGGCCTTGACTTCCAGAATATTAAACGGTTTGGTCACATAATCGTCTGCTCCGTATTCCAGGCCCAGAATCTTATCCATATCCTCACCTTTTGCTGTAAGCATGATAATCGGGACATTGGAAAATTCACGGATCTGCTGGCATACCTCAAGACCATCCATCTTTGGAAGCATCAGGTCCAGAAGAATTATATCGTACTCTCCTGCCTTGGCTTTTTCCAGAGCTTCCTCTCCGTCATAGGCACAGTCCACTTCCATTCCATCCTGCTCCAGACTGAAACGAAGTCCCTTGACAATCAGTTTCTCATCATCTACTACCAATACTTTCCTGCTCATTTAACGCTCCTTACTTTATTGCTATTTTATCCTTTATCTTCTCATAGGTTCCTTCCTTGATACCAGGCACGCTCATAATGTCTTCTGTGGAAGTAAAAGGGCCGTTCTCTTCCCTGTAAGCGATGATCGCCAGGGCCTTGGACTCCCCTACACCTGTGAGAGTGGTAAGCTGGGATACATCAGCGGTGTTCAGATTGATCTTCTGGTCTGTGCCAGTATTTTCTCCGGCAGATCCCTCTTCGTTGTTATTCCCGGGGGCAGTTTCTGATGTGGCTTCCTGTCCATCCTCAGTAACCTGGATCATCTGGCTGTCCACTTCCGCCTGGGTGGGCACATAGATCTGCTGTCCGTCAGAAAGTCCCTTCGCACGGTTGAGATAACTTGCCGCAGCTTCCGGAAGATATCCACCGGCTTTCTCAATAGCCTGAAAAACACGGCTGCCGTATGGAAGTTCATAGACTCCGGGGCTGGTTACTGCTCCGCAGATGTCTACGTAGATCGTTTCTGGAATCTCTGAGGTCTCCGGCTGCTGTTTCGCAGCTGCCGTTTCCTGTCCTGTATCCACTTGCATCTGTGCAGACTTCTTCTCAGATACTCCATTTTCCGTGTCCGTAGGATCTTCTTGTTCCAAATCCACTCCGGATGTTTCTGTACTTTCTTCCTGCACCAGTTCTTTTTCCAGAAACTCTGCTCCATCATCCTTACAACCTGTCAGTCCTGCAAAGATCAGAAACATAAATATGGAAAAAATAAGCTGAACACTTCTGATATGTGATTTTATTTTCATGGGTCAGGGGTTCACTCCTTTTTGCCGATGTGATGGCAGGTGCCCCGTTACTCATACAAAACCATACCTTATTTTAACGAAGTATTACAAATATTACAATACTTTTATTTCTATTTCCATTTGAAAATGACCACGCCTGCAATGCAGATCAGCATTCCAAACAGCTTTCTCCACTGAAAATCCGCTCTTTCCACTCCAAAAAGTCCCATCAGTTCTATGAGATAAGCCACTGCAAGCTGGGAGATCACAATGAGCATAACTGACCGCGCTGGCCCCAAACTGCCCATACTCTGGATCACGGTAATGGTAATGAACGCACCGATCACGCCTCCAAGCAGCGTATATTTATTCTCCACCTGCCACAGTGCACCGATACTTTCCCTACCTGTAAAAAGCCATGCAGCCACACAGACCAGAAATGCGGAAAACTGCACCCATCCGGTGGAAACCCACAGACTTGTCTGTTTTGTTACATTTGTGTTAAATACTCCCTGAATGCTCATCAGTGCGCCCGAGATCAGCGCCGACAGAAATCCCCACATAAAAATCCCTCCATATAAGATCCGTTCACCAGTTTTACCGTCATAAAAAGGCGCTGCTATTTCTGCAACGCCTTTCCGGTTTCTTATAGTTTATGTGGTTTTTCTGAAATTATACAAATTTTTGAGATAGATTCTTCCGGAGAATGCAATATGCGGCATCTCATAAAAAGTGGCACTTTCCGGGCAGATCGGGCGGTAGAGAGGATCTGCCACAATGATCCTGGCAGTTTTCAGTTTTTCTTCCATGGCTTCTTCCCCGCGGATGGCTTCATCTCCCCGGCGGAGGAGTCCTTCTGTGATCTCCAGCGGGCAGAGAAGCTGAACTTTTTTTCCACACTTCTGCTCTATGGCTGCTGCCAGGGAGCCCATGGTAACCGGTTCCCCGATGAGGGTGATGTCCGGAGTGGGGATAAATCCTGACAATGGGCTGTCTTTTTTTCTCAGATAGATCACCTGATCCGGAGTTACTTTCCACAACTCTTCCTGTTCACCGGAAATCTGCGCTCCACTTTTTTCCGCGGAGTTTTCTTTTTTATCCTCAAACGCTTCGCAAGGGCTCTCCGCTGCCTTCTCAAGTGCGTCCGAAATCTCTCCCTCATAGCCTTCCACCGGAGTTCCCACAAGAAATGGTGTCCCGAATTTCTCTCTCAGAACATTGGCAGCCGGGATTCCCACGGAAGATACCACAAGGTTTACCTCCGCCTCACCGGCACGCCCAAGTTCTTCCAGCGTATCGCCCATAGCCCAGGTGGAAAGGATCTCCCAGCCTCGTTCTTCCAGACGTTTTTTCATGGCATCTACCATCGGCTGGGGGCCAAAATCCAGGGGTGTTACTCCAAGAAGATTTAATTTCCGTTTTCTCTTCTCTGCAGCGCCGGTAAAATGTCTGGCAATCTCAGAGAGTGCCAGCCCTGCTCCATACACATAATCATGCATACCACTGGTTGGAACCGAAAACGCCGGAATCCCTGTCTCGGCCGTAAGTGCACGGGCAAGTCCAGGAAAATCTGTTCCGTTCATAAAGGGAATCGGGGAACTTGCAAGAGCAATAAATTTCGGTTTCAGTTCCTCCGCCACATCTTCGATATCCCGGAGAAATTTCTCATCATTTCCCATGATCGCATCGATATCCGTAAGGCCTGAGATAAAAATCAGGCTGTCCTGGTCATACCAACGGATCTCATCGTGGGTATTATAGGTAGAATTACAGCCAGAAGGATCATGCATCACCGTCATTCCTCCAAGCTCATACAAAGCGGAACAGACACCGGACACGTCTGCCGTATAAATCGGTATAATTCGATATGCCTGTCTCATATGCAGCTTTCGCACCCCCATCCTTTTCGAACGATCAGATCTTCCGGATCTTTTTCTTCATGAAATGCTTCCACCATCAGCTGCGCGGTATGTCTGATCCCGTCAAATCCCCAGAGCCCGCCGCCCTGTACCATATTGACAAAATTCCGGCTTCCGGTAAACCAGGCTGCTTTCTGGCCGATGGCAAGGATTTTTTCGGACTGCTGCCGTGTCCGCACCCTCATCTCCGGACGGACAGTGGAAATCAACTTCAGCTCCGGATAATTCTCCTTCAGCCAGAAAAATACCTCTTTTTCTTCCGGGCTGATACTGTCCAGAAAAACGGACTGTACCTGAAATCCATGGGTAAGGAGAAGTTTTGTAAGTCCCAGGGGCCTTGGATGAAAAAGATAATCCACTGCTATGGGAGTGTCACCGATGATCTGGTGTGCATGAGAAAGAGCCTCCTCACATTCCCGGATCTCTTTTTCGATATCCAGGCCGTTGATTTTTCCTGTTTTCCTGTTGTTTTGCTGTCCCAGCATTCCCAGCAGCTTCTCTTCCTGTTCCTGTATCTCCCCATAATCAAAACTTCCCGGCAGATACAAAAAAGGCCTTCCCAGTCTTTCGGCCTGTTTTTCTGCCCCGAATTTTCCGGCAGGGTAACAGTTCAGAATCAGACTTCCCTCTCCCAGGTTCTGATAATCCTCCCAGGTTTCACAGGTCGGTATCTCTCGGAGCAGGATTTCGTTTTTCTTCAGGATCCGGCAGATATCCGAACCTTCATCCAGCACAAAATCACTGCCCAGAACCGTCACGCATTTTGGATCTGCCTTTCTCTCCTGCACGGCATCATACATGGCCAGGCGAAGCTTCTGATCCGGTGTGGGGCCTGTTTTCTGCATGATGGGATCCATGAAGCACCGCATAAAAAAGATCTCCGGAAATCTTTTTTCCAGCTCTCCATAGATCCGGTCCAGATCACTGCCCAGAAAATGATGGAGACATACGGTAAAAAGCAGCACTGCCTTTGGCTTCTTATCCAGACGCTTCAGGACATCTGTCACCCCTTCAATGGTCACATCCTCCAGATTTCCACCCAGAAGATCTTTTTCCTCCACGATCACAAAGGAAAAACGGTCTGCTGCATTCATTTCCGCCGCAGTCAGCACAACGCCTCGCATACAGTTGTCTGCACAGACGTAGATCTGCTGCGCTTCCGGAACCAGCATTCCCGTATGTACGATATTCCAGTTTCCGTGGGCCGGGGAATTAAATTCCAGCCCCGGCTGAAAGGGCACCGGAAAAGAAGCTTCTTTTATAAATACTTCTGTTTTTCCCGGAAACTCCCGATCGCCAACTCTTTTTAACATGTGCCATCCTCCCTGCATGCATTCAGGATCTGTTCTGCCAGCGTCCGGTATTCTCCTGCCATCTCGCTTTCCGGATAAGCTTCCAGAAGCGTTTTTCCCTGCTCCTCTGCCGCAAGAACCAGGTCACTTCTGGAAAGAGTTCCTACTACCTGGGTGTGAAAATCCTCTGCCAGCTCCCGGACTTTTTCTTCTTCTCTTGACACATTCCGCCGGTTCAGGATCAGCCCTCCCAGAGATGCATAGCCTCTGTTTCTGAAATTTTCCACCGCCATGGCAATATTCGCCCCTGCATGGATGGCCATGTTTTCTCCGGAGGTGATGATAAATACTTTATCTGCATACCCTTTTCGCATGGGCATGGAAAAACCGCCGCAGACAACATCTCCCAGTACATCGTAGAGAACAATGTCCGGTTTATAGGTCTCATAGGCTCCGGTTTCTTTCAGTTTTTCCAGCGCAGTGATAATACCTCTTCCCGCACATCCAAGTCCAGGTGTAGGGCCGCCGGCTTCTACACAGACTACACCCCCGTATCCGATCTGCACCATATCTGCAAGTTTCAGGTCCTGGCGCTTTTCGTTGTAAAGATCCAGCACTGTGGGGACTTTTTTCCCATGCCGGAGAAGAATGGTGGAATCTGCCTTGGGATCACAGCCGATCTGCATCACTTTCATTCCTTTTTCCGCAAAGGCGGCTGCCACATTGGAAACTGTGGTGGATTTTCCGATGCCGCCCTTTCCGTATACCGCAACTCTTATCATTTCCTGTCCTCCGCTTTTGTGATCACATTGGAATATGCCGTTTTTGCGGAAACTCCCCTGAGACGGCCAATCTTTCCGGATAAAGAGCTGATCACATCCTGTGGCGCATCAATGGCAATGCTGATGATGTTGATACCTTTTTCCCGGTAGGGGATTCCCATTCTCCCGATAATATATTTTCCCGCTTCGTGAAGAAAACGGTTGATGTCATCGATCACCTCATTGTTTTCCACAATGATCGAGATCAGTGCCACTCTTGTATCCATAAGATCCGCCTCTCCTTTCCAGTGTCTGTTTTACTGTCCGTTTTATCGGACTCTGTTTTGTTACTGATAATTTTCCAGGCTGAAATCGTTTTTTCTTTCCGCTCACCTTCTGTTTCCTATGCTGTCTGTATCTGTCAGCAGATCCTCGGCAGAAGTTCCCCGCCTGGCTGCGGAAGTAATGCCTGAGTTCCGATTTCCGTAGTCATGACAACTTTTCCAGGCTGGTCCTCGGTAACCTCACCAATAATGGCAGCGTCTTTGGAATACGGACATTTACGCAGTGCTTCCACGATCTTTTCCGCCTCTTCTTTTGGCGCCATGATCACCATACGTCCCTCACATGCCAGATAAAGTGGCTCCAGGCCCAGCATACCGCAGACACCTTTTACTTCCGGAGCTACCGGAACAGACGACGCATCCAGACGGATTCCCACGTTACTCTGGCCTGCAATCTCATAGAGAACGGTTCCCACGCCGCCTCTTGTGGCATCGCGGATCACATGAAGGTTATGGGTGGCATCCATCACTTCTTTTACAGTTCCCCAAAGCGGTGCACAGTCACTTGTCACATCCGCGTCGATGCCAAAATCCTCTCTTGCCAGAAGAATGGTGCATCCATGTCTTCCCACATCACCGGTCACAATGATGGCATCTCCCGGTTTTGCCAGCTCACCGCCTACCTTCACGCCATCCTGGATCTCACCCATTCCGGTTGTTGTGATAAACACACCGTCAACCTGTCCTTTTCCTGCCACCTTGGTATCTCCGGAAACAATACGCACGCCGGCTTCTTTCGCTGTTTTTTCCATGGCTGCGGCAATTTCTTCCAGCTTCTCCATGGGAAAACCTTCCTCGATCACAAAAGCACAGGTGAGATACATCGGTTTCGCTCCCATGCAGGCAAGGTCATTAACTGTTCCACAGATGGAAAGCTTGCCGATATTTCCTCCCGGGAAAAATGCCGGAGAAACAATAAATCCATCGGTGGATACGGCCATTTTTCCTGCCGGCGGGACCAGCACTGCCGCATCATCGGCTGTAAGATCCGGGTTTGCAAAATGTGCTTTAAATACTTCATCGATCAGTTCTGAGGTCTGACGGCCTCCGGCACCGTGTGCCATGGTTACTGTTTTATTATCCATAATTTTCATCTTCTTTCTACGATCGTTCAAACGGATATCAGATCTGTATCATATAGTCCGATCTTCCAGATGTGATCCTTCGTTTGTATGACATGTATTCCTGTATTATAGTCCATTAAACCGGACAGTGATCAATCAGTTCCCATACATAAAATATGCGGAACAGGCTCCTTCATTGGATACCATACAGGCTCCTACCGGATGCTGCGGGGTACAGACTTTTCCAAATACCCTGCAGTCCGACGGTTTGCATTTTCCCTGAAGCACATCGCCACAGCGACAGGCCTGATTTGGTTTGCCTTTGATCGGCGGCACCGCATATTTTTTTCTGGCATCAAAAGCTTCCCATTCTTTCCGGAGCACCAGGCCGGATCCCGGGATCACACCCAGTCCACGCCATTCGGAATCGCAGGGTTCCATCAGTTCCTCGATCAGTGTCTGTGCCTCCGGGCTTCCTTCGCTTTTTACCACGCGCGGATAACAGTTTACAAAGAAAGGTTTTCCCTCCTGGAAACGGACCAGTGCAACTGCCAGCGCCGTAAGTAGCTCCTTCGCTGTAAATCCTGCCACTACACCACTGACGCCTTGCTCTGCCAGACGTTCGCAAAGTGCAGTCCCTGTAATGGCGTTGACATGTCCCGGGTAAAGGAACACATCCGCACTGCCTTTTAATGCCTGATAAGCCTGTGGCATGGTCTTGTTTGCCACAAGGAGAGAGTAGTTGGAAAGGCCATCTTCTCTGGCTTTTTTCACGGAAAGACAGCCTGCAGGTGTCGTCGTCTCAAAACCAACAGAAAGAAATACCACCTGCTCCTTTGGATGTTCTTTCGCATATTTTTCCGCATCTGCCGGTGAATAGACGATACGTATCCTGGCTCCTTCTGCCCTGGCATCTGCAAGGCTTTTCTTTGTCCCCGGTACACGGACAAGGTCACCGAAGGTACAGATGGTCGCCTGTTTTTCCAGAGCCAGATAAACCGCCTCGTCAATAAAGCCTACCGGTGTTACACAGACCGGGCAGCCCGGGCCTGAAATCAGCTCCACCTGCGGTGGCAGAAGCTTGCGGATTCCCAGGCGGAAGATCTCGTGGGTATGGGTTCCGCAGACTTCCATGATCCGCACCGGCGGCCCCTGATATCCTTCTATGATCTCTCTTGCTGTTTTTTTCTTCTCTTCCATCACAGCAGTTCCTCCATCAGCTGGTCTGTCTCTTCCTCGTCATCATCGGTGATCTTTGCAATGGCAACACCAGCATGCACCATCACATAATCTCCCGGCTCCAGGTCTCCCAGAAGCTGTGCGGAAACTTCTCTCTTTGCGCCGCCAGCATCTACCACTGCGGTTCCGTCACTGATCTTTACTACTTTTGCTGATAATCCTACACACATATCTATGCCTCCATCCCGCATTTCTGCTGTATACTCCATACATCGTAAAATATTTCATCAGGCGGATATCTTCGATCCGCATCTGCATGATCTATCACCTTTATACTTGTCTGTGCCGCTGCACATAAGCCATTCCATATGCTGCCTGACCCAGCGCGATCCCTCCGTCATTTGGCGGGATCAGACTATGTTTCAGAACTTCAAAGCCTTTTTCTGCAAGCCCGTCATCTACCAGTTCCAGAAGAAGCCGGTTCTGGAATACACCGCCGCTTAATGCCACTTTCCGGATACCAGTTTCCTGCTCTGCTTCCTCACAGGCTGCAAGGATCTCATCCGCCAGCGCCCGGTGGAATTCGTAAGCCAGTTTCCCGGAATCTTCTCCTTCCAGCTTTTCCCGGACCAGATGTGCAACGATGTCACCTGTATTTAAAATAATCTTCCTGTTCCCGGTTTCCGGCTTTTCATCTGCACCGGTTGTTTCTACATTTCTTTTTATATCTGTTCTTTCTCCAGAAACAGTATCCACATTTTTCTCCTGTATCTCCTGCGCTCTCCACGCTTCCGCAGCAAACTCCAGCGCCGTGGAAGCTTCCCCTTCAAAAGTAGACGCCCTTCGGATTCCCAGGATCGCACTGACTCCGTCAAAAAGCCGTCCAGCACTGGTGGAAGTCACTGCATTGAGCTTTCTCTGAGCCATGGTCACCAGCACTTTTGCTTCCTGCTCTGTGCAAAGTCCCAGTTTTTGGACAGTATCAAGAGTTTTCTCCAAATCTCCTGTATTCTGCCAGATCAGGGAAACGGCGATCCGCCAGCCTTCTTTTGCGGAAACATCTCCTCCCACCTGTACAAAAGGTTGGATACTTCCAAGCCTTGTAAATCCCTGATAATCTGCGATCAGGATCTCACCGCCCCAGATCGTCCCGTCTGTTCCATATCCGGTTCCGTCAAAGGAAACACCGATCACTTTTTCCTCGCAGTCATTTTCTGCCATGCAGGATAAAATATGTGCGTAATGATGCTGCACTTTCAGAACGGGAAGCCCCAGTTCCTGGGCCACCACTGTGGAATTATATTTTGGATGAAGGTCACAGACCACCACTTCCGGCTGTACTTCCAGAAGTGTTTCCAGCCGGCCTATGGTTTCCTTCAGGGCTTTTACCGTTCGAAGATCCTCCAGATCACCCACATAAGGGGACGGATAAAAACGGTTATCCACACCAATGCAGAATGTATTCTTAAGCTCTCCACCTGCCGCGATCACCTGTCCCTTCCAGGGTGTGGAAACCATAAACGGAAGAGGTGCATATCCACGGGAGCGCCGGATCATATATGGCTCTCCCTTATAAAAATCCATCACCGAATCATCGGCCCGGATGCGGATCTTCCTGTCATGGGAAAGAATGCAGTCACATAAATAAGAAAGTTCTTCCACAGCTTCATGATCGTCTCTGCAGATCGGTGCGCCGGATGTGTTTCCACTGGTCATCACCAGAAGCTTCGGCATCTCAATTCCATCGTCATAATGAAAAAGAAGAAGCTGCACCGGTGCGTAGGGAAGCATCACACCGACTTTTGGATTCCCGGGAGCGATACTCTCACAGAGTTCCGCTGGTTTTCCGCATTCTGCCTCTGATCTGCCCTGGTCTTTCCCGATGTTCTTTCCATATTTTATGAGTTTCGCATCTGTTTTCTGTCCACAGGACATCTCAGTAAGCTTATCCAGCAGCAGGATCGGTTTCTGATGCCCGGTAAGGATCTTCTCCTGCTCCTCACTGACCTGACAGACTTCTTTCACGGTTTCCAGATCCTGTGCCATCACCGCAAAAGGCTTCACCGGACGCCGTTTCAGTTTCCGGAGCCGCTGTACGGCCTCCTCACTGGTGGCATTACAACAGAGATGAAAACCACCGATTCCCTTGATGGCCACTATCCCGCCGGAAGCAATGGTCTTCCTCGTATAAGTGATCGCCTCCCGGCCACGTTCCTCTCTTCCAATGAGATAGACCTCCGGCCCGCAGTCATTGCAGCACACCGGCTGGGCGTCATAACGTCTGGTGTCCGGATTATGGTACTCATCCGCACAGGACGGACACATGGGAAATTCTTTCATGCTGGTACGCTCCCGGTCATAGGGAAGGGAATCGAGGATCGTCAGCCTCGGGCCACAACAGGTACAGTTGATAAACGGATGCAGATACCGCCTGTTTTTCGGATCAAACATCTCTTCCTTACATTCGTCGCAGATGGCAATATCCGGAGAAACAAAGATCTCACCCTTTGTCTTCTCGCTTTCAATGATATCAAACTGCGTAAATTCCTCCGGCTCCTCCACCGGTTCCACCAGAAGCTTCAGGATGGCCGCACGCTTCGGCGGCCTGTTCTCGATATCTCCGATAAAACCGTCCACATCCTGCTGCCTGCCCTGGGCAAAAATCTCCACATAGGGTCCTTTATTGGACACACTGCCACGGATTCCCCTTGCCATGGCATGACGGCTGACCGTAGGGCGGAAGCCCACACCCTGGACGATTCCGTAAACACGGATCATTTTTGTAATTTCGCACTCCATATGTTCTCCATTCCCTGTAACCAGCTCCCCTGATCCGGTTACAGTATGTATGTAACTTTATGCCCTGCTCTTAAGTCTACCTGCACTTTCCGGATACCGCAAAATGCACCGCATCCACAAACACACCGGAAAACGTCTTTGCCATCCGCTTCATACAGGGATCTGCAAAGATCACATCATATCTGCCTTTTTCCACCAGATCCATGTAATCTTCCTCATCTTTCAATGGCACATCCCCCTCTTCCAGGAGATCTTTTTCCATGGAAAACCAGCTTGCCACTGTGATCTCTCCATCTGCGCCACGTTTCTGAAGTTCCTCTCTTATGGAACCGGCCATTACCTGCTGCTGCACGATGAGAATTTTTTTCCCCGCATACTCCATATCCGGCACCAGTTCCTCCACCAGCGGATATCCCACCTCATAAGGCGTTCCGAAAGTTTTCTCAAGATATCTGGCACATTCCAGTGCCGCTGGAGAAACCACGATATTTTTTTTCACAGAGGAGGCTTTTTTTACTTCATCAAGCCCATCTCCCATTCCGTAGCAGACTGCCTGGTACCCCTGAGACTTAAATTTTTCCCGGAGCTTATCTGCCGCCTTCAGGTCACTGACATCCTGTGGCGTCATTCCAAGGATGCCCACCCTGCCCGTCTCCACCGGCAGTTTTTCCCGGGCAAAAACTTTAAAAAGTTCCAGATAAGCCTTCCGTTCTCCCCCGTCATAAAGCTCCATTCCATCGGTATTTACCGCAAGTACCGGAAGGTCTGTTTTTTTCTCGCACATCCGCTTCAGTGCCTGATAATCCGTTCCGATCACGGCGGGCACCGGCGTTCCGATCACTGCCGCAAAGCCTGCCTCCACCTTTTCTGCCGCATCCACAAGTTTGGCAACCAGGCGGTCATCCCGTCCCAGGATGGCATCCATGTCCCGAAGTCCCGCACTGAACACGGCACTTTTGCGCTCAAACCATCTTGGCTCATCAAAGCCGCAGACATTTCCCGTACAGCCTCCGGCATCACAGATCACGATGATCCCGCCCAGCTCATACAGAACCGACACTGCTCCTGACTGATCCGGGGCAAAGGGTGTCAGATATTTCCGAAGTCCTCTCATGCTCTCTCCCCCTTCCTCTTATCCTGCTCCGCCGCAGTCTCAAGGAGTGCCTCAAATAATCTACGTACCCCTGCATACCCATAAGGCTGACGGTCCTGATTCCAGACTACATTAGGCTGATCCGGATGATAATATCCCGCATCCTTACCAATCGTAAGATTTACGCCACTCTCTGCTGGATCATAATACAGCATGGTAGGTTCCATATTGGAAAAAATCTTCGTGCCCGGGCTCAACTTAGCCAAATGTCGTATGTATACAAAATTCTCAGCTGTAATAGTTCCATAGATCTCCGGCACCTGAAATCCATAGCGCACCAGCGCAAGTGCCAGCTCAAAAGGATCTCCGTTCATGCACTCCCCTACTGCAAAGGAGGCATCCGGACAGACTTTTCGGAACTGTTCCACCGCCCTGGAAGCCTCATCCTTATACTGCTCCTGGTCAAAAGCCACCCCAAGGACCTGTCCCAGAGCCCGATACTGATTTTCGATCTTATCCATCTGATAGAGCCTTCGAAGCTCAATAAACGGGATCTTCAGCCGGTTATGAAAATCCTCTGCCGCAAACCTTGCTTCCGGATGAAGCACCAGATTGAAATTAGCCTGGGACATGGTCCGGTATTCCTCATAATCCTTACATCTGGAAATCTCATGGATGGTTTTTACACCAGCCTGATGTAGCAGATCATAAAGCTCACAGTCATCCACCAGCGGCGAAAAAAATCCCAGGAGATTGACCACATTTCCTTTTTTCTTCTGTGGTTCCAGAAGAGAATATAAGGACTGGCGCACATGGACCATGGGCGGCTTCCTGCCCTCACGTGTCAGCGCATACATGTAACAGGGACGCACCGGAATGTCCACTTTTTCCTCTGCTTTCCGACAGACACGTTCCATATCCGTTCCCAGAAGCGCATCCACACAGGTGATGCAGATCATCACCACCGACGGCTTCTTCTCACAGCAGTCGCAGATCTCTTTTACCGCTTTGGGGATCTTTTTCAGATGACGGCCTGTGACAATATCTGTCTCGTCCATCATCAGGTAAAAAAAACGGTCATTATACTCCGGCATGGAACTGATAAGAGAAGTATTTCTTCCACAGCATCCGGGCGCCACGATCAGCATAATGGAATCCGGCACTGCAAGCCCCGCACGTTTTACCCCGAAGCCTTCCGCTCCCGGAGAATTAAATGCCAGCGTTGCCGGAGAACTGTAGATCAGATGTTTCCCGGAGATCATCTGCGGCGGGATCGCTTCCGGTCCAAGCCGTTCCAGTTCTTCTGCTGTTGCAAAATATGCTTTCTTTTTCATACGTCCTCCTTCTCCTGCACAGTCCCTTCACTCTCCAGCAGCTTCCGCGCCAGCGCAAAAAATTTCTCACTGATCTCAGAATTCTCATCACCCTCGATCACCGTTTTTCCCTGGTCTTCACAGCGGATGATCTCATCACTCCTGGGAATCTCACCAACAATAGGAATATTACTTTTTTCTGCAAAAGCCTGCACCTTCTCGGTCTCATTCTCCACATTCCTGTGGTTCAGCACGATTCCAAAGATCCTCGCATAGCTGCGGTCCTCAAAATTCCGAACAGCACTGGAAATATTGTTGGCTGCATAGAGTGCCATCTTCTCCCCGGATGTGACAATGAGGACTTTTTCCGCATAGCCCTCCCGGATCGGCGCCGCAAAACCACCGCACACCACATCTCCAAGCACATCGTAAAGTACCACATCCGGCTTCCAGGTCTCAAAAAGCTTCAGATCCTCCAAAAGCTGAAACGTTGCGATAATTCCTCTTCCCGCACAGCCAAGTCCCGGTGTGGGACCTCCGGTCTCAATACAGAGGACGCCGCCAAAGCCCTCCTTCGATATATCTTCCAGTTTCTCCGGCTCCTCATCTTCTTCCCTCATATAATTCATCACCGGCCGGAGAGGTTCTCCACCAAGAAGATTGATGGTGGAATCCGCTTTTGGATCGCACCCGATCTGGATCACTCTTTTTCCCATGGCCGCAAACGCCGCCGCCAGGTTGGAAGTCACTGTGGACTTTCCGATACCGCCCTTTCCATATACTGCTACCTTCAGCATAAAATCCTCCCTTACTGAATGCGCCTGCTCCTGCAGGCATTTTACATAAAAAAAGCTCCTTCACCACACAAGGTGAAAGAGTCCCGTATTCCGCTCACAAAGCAGCTAAAGCCACGCTAAATGAACAACAATTCCCGCTCGGATCATACCTTGCTGTCAAAGTCTGTTACCTCTCTATTTGGCTTTCATGACACATCATTCGGATAGAAAGAAAATTTGTAATAATATTTTTCATTCCGTCTGATTTTTCTGTTTTTATTATACAATAGCAGCTATTAGTGAGTCAATTGCAACTCTGACTTCTTACACAAAAAAAGACTTCTTATCGAAATATTTTTAAGCATTTCGACGAGAAGTCTTTTCTCTGCTCTGCCGGATGGGAAGCTCCGGCAAACGTATTATTCTGATGGATCCTTACTGAATAGAAACTACGTGATATCCACGATCTTCAACAACTTTTTTCAGTTCTTCGTTGGAAATCTCTCTGTCATAGGAAACCACTGCCTCACCTTTTTTCAGGCTGACTTTGGCTGCCGCTCCGTCAATACGGTTGATGGCTCTAGTGACGCTGGCTACACAGTTCTCACAGTGCATTCCTGTGATCTTCATAGTTTTCTCACCAAGCTTCGTTCCGTCCAGTTTCTTCTTCGGGATTTCCGGTTTGCTGCCGCCTCCACAGCAGGCACCCTCACCTTTCAGATGTTTATATGCGCCTTTTCCGGCAAACAACATAATGATGATAACAACGATGACAACGATTGCATTTGCCATAATGATCTACCTCCTGGTTACTTCTGCATTCCGCTGCATCCTGAGCATCCGGAGCAATGACCGGAGCATCCGCCGCCACAGCCGTTGGTACGTGTATTACCGGCACAGCCAACACAGCTGAGCCCCTGTTTCTTTCTTGAATAAAGATAACTGATCACAAATATACCATATGCGATCACAAGCGCCAGTACAATAATATCCGCTACTATACTCATATCTGTCACCCTTTCTTTCGCTGCACAGCAGTTAAGACGCTGTCAGCTTCTGATGAATAATTTTGTAAAAAATTCCTATGTTTCTTCAGGCTTATTATAACACAGAAGACCAGGTATTTACATACCCGGCCTCCTTATGTTTCTTATCATTTCCGCTGTTTTCACAGCATCATTTCAAAGTTATCATATGTACCGGATCTTAACTGTATGACCGGTTTACGATTACTCTGCTGCCTGAACAGATCTCTTTGTAACATCGTTCTGGTTCTTGTACGGATCTGGTCTGAACAGAAGGAAGAGAATGATTGCCACAAGGATCAGAGCAACGATCGTTCCAATTCCGAAGGATCCGGCACCTGTAACAACAAGACCAATCTGGTATACACAAAGTGTTACAACATAAGCAAAGATGTTCTGGAAGAGAATTGCAAACCAGAACCATTTTCTGGACTGCATCTCATGTGCCATTGTAGAAATAGCTGCAAGACACGGAGAGTCAAGCAGGTTGAACAGCAGGAAGGAGAATGCTGCTACTGCTGACGGGAACCATGCTTTGATCGCTGCACCAACGATCATGGTATCTTCTGCATCATCACCAGCTACGTTTGCAAGAACACCCATTGTACTAACGATGGACTCTTTTGCGGAGAATCCGGAGATGGATGCTGCAACCGGCTGCCATTTACCGAATCCAAGAGGAGCAAAGATCGGAGCAAGGATACCACCAAGGATAGCCATGATACTGTCGTTGCTGTCCTCAACAAATCCGATTCCGCTTCCTGTTGTACCAATGCTGGAAAGAACCCACATGATAACAGTTGCAAGGAAAAGAATTGTTCCGGCTTTGATGATGAAGCCTTTCAGTCTCTCCCAAACGTGAAGCAGAACTGTCTTTGCAGACGGAATATGGTACTGTGGAAGCTCCATTACAAACGGAGCAGGTTTACCGGAGAACGGTTTTGTTTTCTTCAGGATGATGGCAGATACAAGAACTGCTACAACACCGATGAAGTACATCAGTGGTGTGATGAAACCAGCTGCTACATAGTCACCGGTTACATATGCTGTCATGATACCACCCATAAGAGCGATAACAGGAAGCTTAGCACCACAAGGAATAAATGTTGCTGTCATGATTGTTAATCGACGGTCGTTATCAGCCTCGATTGTTTTGGAAGCCATGATTCCAGGGATTCCACAACCAGAGGAGATAAGGAGCGGGATAAAGCTCTTTCCGGAAAGTCCGAAATGACGGAATACACGGTCCATGACGAATGCGATACGAACCATGTAACCGCAGTCCTCAAGGATGGACAGGAACAGGAACAGGATCGCCATCTGCGGAACGAATCCAAGTACTGCACCAAGACCACCGATGATACCATCAGATACAAGGCTTACCAGCCAGTCAGCAACGCCGACACCGCTGAGGCCATCAGCTACAACACCCTGGATAGTTCCGACGAAGCTGTCGTTTGTCCAGTCTGTTACCATGGTACCAACTGTTGTTACAGATACATAATAAACGATGAACATGGTAAGGATAAAGATCGGAAGACCGAGGATACGGTTTGTTACGATACGGTCGATCTTATCGGAAACAGTCATCTTATTTCCGCTTCTCTTAACGTTTGCGGAAACAACTTTCTGGATGTACTGATATCTTCCATCTGTTACGATACTCTCTGTATCATCATCTTCTGCCTTCTCAAGGTTGGAAGCGATCTCCTCGATCTTGGACTGAGCAGAAGCCGGAAGGTTAAGACCTTCTTTTACCTTGCTGTCTCTCTCGAGAAGTTTTACTGCATACCATCTCTTGTTCTCCTCAGAGATGTTTGCAGGAACAAGGCTCTCGATCTCGTTTACAGCTTTCTCAACTGCCTTCGGGAACTCCATCTGTTTGGATGGTACTCTGTGCTGGTTTGCACATTTGATTGCCTCATCAACAACCTCTTTAAGTCCTGTTCCCTTAAGGGCGGATGTCTCAACGATCGGGCATCCAAGTGCGGAGCTTAAACCTTTTACATTGATGTGGATGTTGTTCTTCTTCAGAAGATCCACCATGTTAAGAGCGATAACAACCGGGATACCGATCTCAAGAAGCTGTGTTGCAAGATACAGGTTTCTCTCGATGTTTGTTGCATCCACAAGGTCGATAATCACATCCGGTTTTTCTTTCAGAAGGTAATCACGGCTGACAACCTCCTCAAGTGTATACGGGGAAAGTGAATAGATACCTGGAAGGTCTGTTACAGTTACATCCTTCTGGTTTTTCAGTTTACCCTCTTTTTTCTCTACAGTAACACCTGGCCAGTTACCAACGTACTGATTAGCGCCTGTAAGAGCATTGAACATTGTAGTCTTACCACAGTTCGGGTTTCCGGCAAGAGCTATTGTTACAGACATTTTTCATCCTCCTTTTTTCAGATCAGAGCCTTATGCTCTGTCATTTTTTCGAAGTTTATTTCTGCTTTACTTCCACACATGCTGCGTCATGCTTACGCAGGGAAAGCTCATAACCTCTGATGGTGATCTCAACCGGATCTCCAAGAGGAGCTACCTTGCGGATATAAACCTCGCTGCCTTTTGTGATTCCCATGTCCATGATACGGCGCTTGTAAGCCGGGTCGCCGGTGATCTTGGAAACAACTACTGTAGAACCTACTTCTGCATCACGTAAAGTCATTTCTCTTTTCCTCCCTGTTTATATTCCAAATCCATATGATGATCTTCATCCGCATCTGCTTCCAAAGACCATAAAAACTGCTCATCTCCCGGAGCAGTTACAGTAAAACAGGCCCTTACGGTCTGTCTGCTGTTCATTTTACGGAACGTGCCGCGTTCATCTTACGGCACTTCACATCCATAATCTATCCTCAACTGTACTTCATACAGTCTTGGGCAAATCTATTACCGGGCGCTGCCGCACACAGTCCGGTTACACCATTATGTGTCTGGCCATTTCCTTATTAACCGCAACTCTGGAATCCTTGATATTTACGATCAGATTGCCGTCAAACTGGGAAATAACGGTTACTTCCGCGTTCTCAACAAAGCCAAGACCTGCAAGAAATCTTCTTGTGTCTTCCGCTCCGGAAATACGCTTGATTGTACCGGTATCGCCTGACTGCAAAAATAAAATCGGCTGCATGGAATCCCCTCCGTTTCCTTCTATTAATTAACTCAGTCTAATTAGTTAACCCTAACTCATAGGTTAGTGTATACTAAGTTTTTTCGAATGTCAATCCCCAAAATGAAAAAAGTTAATCAAGATTAAATTTTTTATAAAAAAAGCATAAAAAGAATTCCTGTATTTTGAGATATTTCTACCTGCCGGACAGGCACTTCTCTTTTTACAGGAATTCTTTTATAATTTTCTGATATTATCTTTTAATGGATCTGATCATCCAGCAGCTTCAGGATCAGATTTTCTGTCTCATTGATTCCATAACTTGCACTGTTGATACACAGGTCATAGTTATCCGGCTTGCCCCAGTGGGCTCCACCATAGAAGTTATAATACTTTCTGTGCTGGCTGTCCATCTTCTTCAGGAAGCGGACCGCCTGCTTCATATTCATCTTTCTTACATCCATGACATGCTGGACACGGATGGCAAAAGGCGCCGTGATAAACAGGCTGATATGTGGAATGTGATTGTTCTTCAGGATCGCATCCGCACATCGTCCCATGATGATGCAGTCCTCTTTTGATGCCAGGTCACAGATCAGGTCACTCATGTTAAAGAATACCGCATCCTGTTTCGGAAGACCGTGATAACGGTTAAATTCCCGGAACCAGCCCTTGGGATCAAATTTATGCTTCTTCTCATATTTATTGAAGTCTGCAAAATATTCCGCATCATTGACCGCACCTTTTTCCGCCTCAAGACGTCTTAATACCTGGTCAAAGATCTCCACGTCATAATAGTTGATCCGAAGTTTATCTGCCAGACCGAAACCGATATCATTGCCGGCGCTTCCCTGTGTACGGCTGATACAGATGACCAGATGATCGTCCTCGGAAATTTTTTCCCTGCGCTTGATCATATGATTCAGCGCCACACGTTCCTTATCCATGATATCCGTAGCAACAAAGGTCTCCGGCAGCGTAAGGATCTCCTGAAAGATCTCATCATATTTCTTCATCAGACGGCTTTTTTCGTCTTTATCCTTGATGGTTCTGGCCATGTTACTGATCAGGGCCATCTCGCTTCGAAGAAGATGCCCGTCCGGTTTGGTATACATCAGGGCACTTAAGTTACGGATGGTACCTTCTCTGTCACCGGTAAAGGTACGTCCAAGGGAAGATCCTACGCTTTTATAAACCTCGCCATCCAGTTCATAAAGTCTGGTAGCAAGTTCTCTGCATTTCTCTCGAATGTTATTATCCTGCATATTGATCCTCCTCCCTTATAAAAAGAATACCAGCATATCGATGATGAACACCGGTACCAGGAAACAAATGGACCATCCCATGTATCCAAAGAAGGACGGCATGTTGATACCATTTTCGTCAGAAAGTGTCTTGACCATAAAGTTCGGAGCATTGCCGATATATGTATTGGCACCCATAAATACGGCACCACAGGAAATCGCGGAGAGAAGTTTTACAGGAACCGTTCCCAGTGTGGTTGCGATTCCACTTGTAAATCCAAGGGTTCCCGCTGTAGTCAGAAATACCAGATAGGTCGGTGTATTATCCAGGAAACTGGACAGTGCTCCTGTCGCCCAGAACATCTGGTACGGCTCGGTAATTCCAAGATTCGGTCCCACTGCTTTCAGAAGCATCAGGGCAGGCTGCATGGTGATAAAGATTCCGATAAAAAGTACCGCAACTTCTTTGATCGCACCCCAGGTAAAATGGTTTCGCACACGGATCTTTTTGTCCGTTGTCTTAAAGGACAGAAATGCAGCTGCCAGGATCAGGATGATCTCAATGATTGACGGGAAGCTTAATGTAACCTCACCGAAAATATGGATTCCTCTTACATTGCCTGCTGCATCCTGAAATGCCGGCATACTCGGAAGCATACCACTTAAGATAACGCCTACAACGATCATTACAAGGAAAATGATGTTGTGAAGTCCATCGATCTTGAACTCTGTTCCCGGTTTGCTGATGTCCGGTTTACGTCCCTCTGCGATATCGCTCTTGTAAGAGCGCATGTCCAGATGATAGAACACAAACAGAAGGATCACCATATTAAAGAGCAGTACCGGAAGAAGGTGCAGGCTCCAGAAGAAAGGAACTCCCCGCATGAATCCCATCAGAAGGGGCGGGTCACCGATCGGTGTCAGGCAGCCACCCATGTTTGACACCATAAAAATGAAAAAGATCATAATGTGGCCTTTTCTCTTTCTCCAGGAATTCATTTTGATCACCGGACGCACCATCAGCATACTGGCTCCGGTGGTTCCAATACAGCTGGAAAGCAGAGTTCCCAGTGCAAGAAGTCCTACATTTACTCTTGGCGAACCCGCAAAATCGCCCTCAACCGTAATGTTACCGGATACACAGAACAATCCGAATAACAGGATGATAAATGTAAGATAGTCATTAATTACGCACTCAAGTACTGTTTCCGCAGTTTTTCCGGCGCCGTATACAAATGCGAACGGAATGACCATAAGAACGATCCAGAACGCAACCACGATCGGCTGATGTGACTCCCACCACTCACCTTTTACCAGCGGCATCACTGCAACACACAGAAGAAGGCCCGCAAAAGGAATACAAAGCCACACCGGCATGCTTGATACTGTCTCGCCATTTCCAGCTGCCCATACACCCACAGGACACGCCAGGATTACTGTCAGAAAAGTACACATGACGGTTAATAATTTTTTCAAAATATTCACCCCTCACATAAATTTTTTAACCAGTGAAATTATAACATATAACATTTTAAAATCAACTGTGTGGATGTGCAATTTATACTCAGATCTGCTCATTTTTTTGTGCATTTTGTTGGTGTATCCTGACTGGTTTTGTTTATTTTTTAACACACAACCAGATTTTTGAATACTGTTTGATATGTCTGTTATATATTTTATATATATTGATGCTGTGATGTGTTTACGTTTCGGCAGGCATGACTCCTCATATCCAAAATCCTGTTTTTACTGCAGGACACCATTTTCTGTGGAACAAAAAAGCAGCAGTATCTTTCCCTGGCCGGTTATCTGCCAACCAAAAAATACTGCTGTCCTGTATCAGGATTTCCCTGAACTATGATCTTTCGTTTTTCTGCTCCTGAAGCCTGCTTTGGGCTTCCCTCGCCAGAAGATCTCTGTTATTTATTCCATGCACTCGTCAAGGATCTCGGCCATTTTGTCAATATCCTCTTTTGTGATCACAAGGGGAGGAACAAGACGGAGAACGTCGCTTCCTGCTGAGATCACAAGGAGACCTTTTGCAAGAGCTTTTTTCACTACATCTCCTACCGGGCGTCCTTTGATCACGATACCCTGCATGAAGCCTTTGCCTCTTCTTACTTCCGCACATTCATGTTTTGCAACCAGTTCGTCCAGTTTTTCCTCCAGATACGGGGTCAGGCCCTGTACATGAGAAAGGATCTGATCTTTTTCGAAGATATCAAATACCTTGCTGACCGCCGCGCATACAAACGGATTTCCACCGTAAGTGGTTCCATGATCGCCTGGCTTCAGGGATGCTGCCGCTGCTTTCTTATTCAGAACAAAAGCACCTACCGGAACACCGCAGCCAAGAGCTTTGGCACAGGTCATGATATCCGGCTGTACGCCGTATGCCTGCCATGCGAAATAATGTCCTGTACGTCCCATACCACACTGGATCTCGTCCAGGATCAGGATGATATCTTTCTCATCACAGAGCTTACGCAAGCCTTCCAGGAACTCTTTGGTAGCCGGGTAAATACCTCCCTCGCCCTGTACAGTCTCGGCGATGATGGCACAGGTCTTGTCTGTAACCTGAGCTTTTACGCTCTCAAGGTCATTGAAATCCGCAAATTTTACGCCACCCATCAAAGGCTCAAAAGGCTCTCTGTAGTGTGCAGTACCTGTCACGGAAAGTGCACCGATGCTGCGGCCGTGGAAAGAATGGTTCATGGCAATGATCTCATGATCTGCATGGCCATCTCTCTCGTAGGCATATTTCTTGGCAGCTTTCAGAGCACCCTCGATAGCCTCTGTACCACTGTTTGTGAAGAATGCTTTTTCCATATGACTTGCCTGTACAAGTTTGGCACCTGCATCAATGATCGGCTCATTGTAATACAGGTTGGAAATGTGCATCAGTTTGTCGATCTGGGCTTTCAATGCTTCGTCATAGCCCGGGTAATGATACCCCAGTGCATTTACAGCGATACCTGCTGCAAAATCCAGATATTCCTTTCCTTCGGAATCATAGAGGTGGCAGCCCTCGCCTTTTTCAAAAACTACCGGAAAACGGTTATATGTATGAAGAATACTGGCTTCTGATTCTTCCATCAGTTCATTCATGCTCATTGTAATATTTCTCCCCATCATCTTTTAAAATTGCGGTACCAATACCTTTGTTTGTAAAGATCTCAAGCAGTAAGCTGTGCGGGATCCTTCCATCCAGGATATGGACTCTGTTTACACCATGCTCGATGGCATCGATGCAGTTTTTCAGTTTCGGGATCATTCCGCCACCGACAGTACCATCGGAGATCAGGTTCTCAGCCTCATCTACACGAAGTTCGGAGATCAGAGTGGACGGATCGGAAGCGTCTCTGTATACACCTTCAATATCGGAAAGGAAGGCAAGTTTCTCTGCATTGACCGCCTCTGCAATAGCGCAGGCTGCATCATCTGCGTTAATGTTGTAGGAATCAAAATTCTCGTCAAAACCGATTGGGAATACGATCGGAAGGAAGTCTCTTTCCAGAAGGTCCTGGAGGATCTTTGGATTGACTTTTGTGACTTCACCTACGTAGCCGATGTCCTCGCCTTTGGAAAGTTTCTTTTTGCACTGGAGAAGACCACCGTCTTTACCGCTGACACCTACAGCCTGAACGCCGAGAGATTCTACAAGCGTAACAAGTTCTTTGTTTACTTTGGCAAGAACCATCTCTGCGATCTCCATGGTGTCTTTGTCTGTTACACGGAGACCGTTTACGAAACGAGGCTCCATGCCGACTTTACCGACCCAGCGGCTGATCTCCTTGCCACCGCCGTGAACGATGATCGGTTTGAATCCGACCAGCTTCAGGAGGACTGCGTCCTTGATGACGTTACGTTTTAATTCTTCATCAAGCATGGCACTTCCGCCGTATTTGATGACTACAATTTTGCGGTTAAACCGCTGAATGTATGGCAGGGCTTCTATGAGAACCTCTGCTTTGTCAAGATATTTCTGATTCACCATATGGGTATCTCCTTTTTTTGAAAAATGATATGGGTTGAAAAAGGTTTTTTGTTGTATGTTGGACGTTTTTTCTTTATAAATTATAGTTTTGTCTCAGCTGATAGCTGTGGGATTTGCGAGGAGGGGAAGCACTCGGAGTTCCGAAGGCCGTTTCCCCTCCTCGCGCTCCTCCCCTCCGGCCACGGAGAACGGGCTGTTGCCCGCACCGCGGGCAAAGCGCCTGCTGCGGATAGGCTGCCGCAGGCAGCCACCTCCGACGCGCTTTCGCCGAAGGCGAACAGCCCGTCAGTCTGCCTTTGGCGACTGACGGGCAAACTGTCACGATTTTCCAAGGCTCCCGCCCTGAAGTTCCTCACGTTCGTCACTCAGTCTTCGTCAACTAACGTTCAACACACCACAACCAAGCGTGCCCAACGGAGGGGATTCTTAGGGGGAGCGTGCGGGCTTCGCAACTCCGAGCTCGCTCCCCCTAAGGGTTTTCTCAGCTTACAAACTGAAACAAAATTACATATAAAATCCACCATAAAAAACCGTTCTACAGAGCTCTTACATCAAGAACGATAATCCGCATTGATTTTTACGTAATCGTAGGTAAGGTCGCATCCCCATGCGGTTGCACTGGCCTCGCCCATCTTCATATCAGCAATGGCTGTCACAGCGTCTTCAGAGAGGATCTTTGTAGCTTCCTCTTCACTGTATCCTGTAGAAACTCCATTTTCAATGATCTTGATTTTCCCTGCTTTGCTCTCAAAGTAGAGATCTACTTTCTCCGGGTCGAACTGGACTCCGGAGTAGCCGAGGGCGCAGAGGATTCTTCCCCAGTTTGCGTCGTGGCCGTAGATGGCTGCTTTTGTCAGGGAAGAGGTTACTACGGATTTACTTAAGGTTACGGCTTCTGCCTTGGTGGCTGCGCCGATGACTTTAACCTCGAAGAGTGCGGTTGCGCCTTCTCCGTCGCCTGCGATCTTTTTGGCGAGGGTTGTGTTTACGTAGTTGAGGGCTTTTTTGAACTCTTCATAATCTGCATTTTTCTCTGTGATCTTTGGATTGCCGGCCTGACCGTTTGCCAGGAGGAGGACGGTGTCGTTTGTGGAGGTGTCTCCGTCAACGGATACCATGTTGTAGGTGTCCTTGATGTCCTCGCTGAGTGCTTCCTGAAGAAGTTCCTTGGAGATGTCCACATCGCTGGTGATAAATCCAAGCATTGTGCACATATTCGGGTGGATCATTCCGGAACCTTTGCACATACCGCCTACAGTTACGGTTTTTCCGCCGATCTCGATCTCTACAGCTGCCTCTTTCTTCTCGGTGTCGGTTGTCATGATGGCTTTTGCTGCCTCAAGGCCTGCCTCGCGGCTTCCCTCAAGCTTCGGAGCCATGGCTTTTACTCCGTTTGCGATACGGTCGATAGGAAGCTGCATTCCGATGACACCTGTGGATGCTACCAGCACACTGTCTTCCGGGATTCCCAGGCTTTCGGATGCTGCCTTGGCGGTTTCTCTGCAGTAAACAAAACCTTCCTCACCGGTACATGCGTTGGCGATTCCGCTGTTGCAGATCACGGCTCTTGCGCCCTGATGATTGTATACAATGTCCTGATCCCATCTTACAGGAGCTGCTTTTACCACATTGGTTGTGAATGTTCCTGCAGCCACACAGGGAACTTCACTGAATACCATGGCCATATCGGTACGGCCTTTATATTTGATCTCTGCTGCAGTTGACGCTGCCTTAAAACCTTTTGCGGCTGTTACGCCGCCGTCGATGATCTTCATATTCTATGTCTCCTCTCGTCTGAAATCCTCTGTGTTTTATGGGCACATCGGGATCTGTTTCAGTCCTTCGTTCTCGTCGAATCCAAACATCAGGTTCATGTTCTGAACGGCCTGTCCTGCGGCACCTTTTACCAGGTTGTCGATGGCGCCCATCATGATAACTCTCTTAGTTCTCGGATCGATCTTGAAGTTTACATCTACAAAGTTGCTGCCTTCCACGTTTCTTGTCTGCGGGCATACATCTTTGTTCAGCACACGTACAAAGAACTCATCTTTATAATATTTGTCATAGGCCGCTTTTACTTCCTCATAGGTAACATCCTTTGTCAGGGAAGCATATGCAGTTACCAGGATTCCTCTGTTCATCGGAACAAGATGCGGGGTAAAGTTGATCAGCACTTCCTGTCCGCATGCGTATCCAAGCTGGTCCTCGATCTCCGGTGTATGTCTGTGTGTGGCAACGCCGTAAGCTTTAATACTCTCGTTTACCTCACAGTAAAGATTCGGAACTTTAGCTCCTCTTCCTGCTCCGGATGTTCCGGACTTTGCATCAATGATAATAGTGTTCGGATCAATGAGGCCTTCTTTTAACAGCGGATAAATGGACAGTGTGGAGCATGTCGGATAGCATCCCGGGTTGGCGATCAGTCGTGCCTTTTTGATGTCCTCACGGTTGATCTCGCAGAGACCGTAAACAGCCTCGTCGATAAACTGTGGTGCCTTGTGCTCGATTCCGTACCATTTTTCATATTTCTTCACATCTTTAATACGGAAGTCCGCGCTTAAGTCGATCACCTTACATTTGGAAAGGATTTCTTCATTAATAAGGGATGCACAAAGGCCCTGCGGGGTTGCGGTAAAGATCACGTCCACCTCATCTGCAAGTGCCGCCATATTGTCATCCATACATTTGGCATCCACCAGTTTGAAAAAGTTCTGATAAATATCTGCATACTGCTGATCTATGTAGCTTCGGGAACCAAACCATTTGATCTCAACATCCTTGTGTCCAAGAAGAAGTCTTACGATCTCATTTCCTGCGTACCCTGTCGCGCCAATAATTCCTGCTTTAATCATCTTTCACATTCCTCCTCTGCCGTATCTCTTACGGCTTAAGTAAAAAGGCGTTCCTCATATGTCCGCCTTGTCAATGGATAGATTATACATCTTCTCTGCATATTATGCAATAGTCATTTTCTTTGATTTTTCACTGTCTTTTCTGTTTTTCATGTATTTTCTTATAATATTGCCCGTTTTTCGATGCATTTTTATGCAAAAAATTTTTCATATTTTTCAAATTATCTCTTGCATATTTATAAAATCTGGTGTATATTAAGCCATGTCGACAGGACAGCCGAAAATTTTGTTTTGTCACGCATGAATATTTATTCACTCTGGTAAAGTTATAAAACAGCATAATTTTTCCAGATAACGTAAAAAAATTCACCGTCCCGGAAATGTCCGGAGCGATACAAAATTTCAAAAAATCCCAGGAGGACATATATTATGAAAGAAAAAGTTGTTTTAGCGTATTCCGGTGGTCTTGATACCACAGCCCTGATCCCGTGGCTGAAAGAAACATTTGATTATGACGTTGTCTGCTGCTGTGTAAACTGCGGACAGGGAAACGAGCTGGACGGTCTTGAAGAGAGAGCAAAAATGTCCGGTGCTTCCAAATTATATATTGAAGATATTGTTGATGAGTTCTGCGATGATTTCATCATGCCATGTGTAGAGGCCGGTGCTGTATATGAGCATTCCTATCTTCTCGGAACTTCCATGGCTCGTCCGGCAATCGCTAAGAAATTAGTTGAGATCGCACGTAAAGAAGGCGCTGTTGCAATCTGCCACGGTGCTACAGGTAAAGGAAATGACCAGATCCGTTTCGAACTTGGTATCAAAGCTCTTGCTCCGGACATCAAAATCATCGCTCCATGGCGTATGACAGATCTGTGGACCATGCAGTCCCGTGAAGATGAGATCGAGTTCTGTAAAGCTCACGGCATCACTCTTCCGTTCGATGCAAGCCACAGCTACAGCCGTGACAGAAACCTCTGGCACATCAGCCACGAGGGACTGGAACTTGAGGATCCTTCCCAGGCTCCGAACTACGATGACATGCTTGTATTAAGCGTAACACCGGAGAAAGCTCCTGATAAAGAAACAGAAGTTACCATGACATTTGAGCAGGGTGTTCCGAAAACTCTCAACGGAAAGGCAATGAAAGTTTCCGAGATCATCACTGAGCTGAACAAACTTGGCGGCGAGAACGGTATCGGTATCGTTGACATCGTTGAGAACCGTGTTGTTGGTATGAAATCCCGTGGTGTTTATGAGACTCCTGGCGGAACAATCCTGATGGCAGCTCATGACCAGCTTGAGGAGCTGATCCTTGACCGTGAGACAATGGAAGCCAAGAAGAAACTGGGCAGCCAGTTTGCACAGGTTGTTTACGAGGGAAAATGGTACACACCACTCCGTGAGGCTATCCAGGCATTTGTTGAATCCACTCAGAAATATGTTACCGGTGAAGTTAAATTCAAACTTTACAAAGGAAACATCATCAAGAATGGTACAACTTCTCCATACAGCCTTTACAATGAGTCCCTTGCTTCCTTCACAACCGGTGATATGTATGACCACCACGACGCTGACGGATTCATCACTCTGTTCGGTCTGCCGCTGAAAGTTCGTGCTATGAAGCTTGCAGAAGTTAAGAACAACCAGAATCAGAACTAATTTTGCCGGACACGGTTCCGACAGATCATAAAAATGCCCCGGGAAGCTATCTGAAGTTCCCCGGGGTCTTTTCTTATATATCGCTTTGACCACATAATATGCGAAAGGATTCTTTAATCATGAACACACAGAAAATGCCTCTGAAAAATTCTCTCTGCCTGCTCCTGGCCGCTACCATCTGGGGAATCGCCTTTGTCGCCCAGAGTGTAGGCATGGAATATGTAGGTCCTTTTACTTTTAACGGCGTCCGTTCCCTGATCGGTGCTGCTGTTCTGGTGCCGGTGATCTTTCTCTTAAACCGCTCCAAAGATACAGCTTCCACCGCAGCAGATTCCCCGGCAGCAGAATTTCCAGCAACAGGCGCCAAAAATGCGGATACATCTTCTCCATACAAAACCCGCGATCTCTGGATCGGCGGTATCGCCTGCGGCATAGCACTTTTTGCAGCCAGCAACTTCCAGCAGTTCGGCATCAAATATACAACGGTAGGAAAAGCCGGCTTCATCACAGCCTGCTATATTGTCATTGTCCCGATTATCGGATTCTTTCTGAAAAAGAAATGCAGTCCCTTTATCTGGGCAGCCGTTGTCATGGCACTGATCGGACTTTATCTTCTCTGCATCACGGACGGTTTTTCCATTGGTCTCGGAGACGTCCTGGTGCTGGTGTGTGCGTTCCTGTTTTCTCTGCACATTCTGGTCATTGACTATTTTTCCCCGAAAGCAGACGGAGTAAAACTTTCCTGTATCCAGTTCCTGGTCTGCGGGATCCTGTCCATGATCCCGGCTCTTGTCCTGGAACATCCGCAGATTTCTTCTATCCTCACTGCATGGCTCCCCATCCTGTATGCCGGCATTATGTCCTGCGGCGTTGCCTACACTTTGCAGATCGTAGGCCAGAAAAATGTCAATCCAACGGTAGCTTCTCTGATTCTTTCCCTGGAATCCTGTATCTCCGTACTTGCAGGCTGGGTCATCCTTGGACAGAAGCTTTCCGCAAAAGAGCTTCTTGGATGCGTCATCATGTTCGCGGCTATCATCCTGGCACAGCTGCCGGAGAAATCTTCTGCGAAATAGGCAGATAAACAATAAAGTGCATGAAAAGTTATCACGCTTCTCATGCACTTCTTTTTTATCTTTCATTGGCTTTCACTGCCGCCCCGTGTGGATACTGGCCGGTCACTTCATTTACTCCGCTGCTGCTTCGTCTCTCTTAATAAAGTTATTATAATGCGCCTTGATCTTCTCAAAGCTCTCCTGGCTGATATCGTGCTCCATCTTGCAGGCATCTTCCAGTGCAATCTCTGCCGGAACTCCAAGTCCCTCCAGCATCTTGGCAAGTACGGTGTGTCTCTCATAGATCTGGTTGGCGATCTCTGCGCCCTTCTCCAGAAGTGTCACAGTACCGTAACGGTCCATGGCAATATATCCGTCCTCACGGAGAAGCTTCATCGCATGGCTGACACTTGGCTTGGAAACGCCAAGTCTGGTAGCAATATCAATGGAACGAACCCCGCCGCCCTTCTTCGATAAAACCAGAATTGATTCCAGGTAATCCTCTGCTGACTGTCTGATTTCCATATAAAATCCTCCCTACAAAAATTAAACTCTATATAGACCCTCTAAAGGGATCTGAATCGCATTCTCGCCCCTATTTCACAGGTGAATATTAACTTTTAATATACCGCTTAAATGATGTTATGTCAAGTATTTCACACATATTTGTCTTGACATTAAAAATATTTTACCTGATAATAGTATCTGAACAATACATCTGTTCTGTAGCAGCCCGGAACTTTTTTCCAGGGGTGCTATCTTTTTGAACAGTAAAAGAAAGGAGATTTTTTATGCTCAAAACCCTTCTGGCCCAGGTCAGGGAGTTTAAAAAGGCCTCGTTTCTCACGCCTTTTTTCATGATCCTGGAAGTTCTCTTTGAGACTCTGATCCCCCTGGCCATGGCTTCCATTATTGATAAGGGTGTGGAAGCCGGAAATATCGGCCATATCTATCGGATGGGTGGAGTTATGGTAGTTCTTGCCCTGTGCGGACTCTGGTCCGGCGTCATGGGCGGAAAATACGGAGCACTGGCCTCCACAGGCTTTGCCAGAAACCTCCGAAAAGCCATGTACACCAACATCCAGACCTTTTCTTTTTCCAACATCGACAAATACAGCACTGCCGGCCTGATCACCCGTCTTACCACAGATGTGACCAACCTGCAGAATGCCTATCAGATGATCCTGCGTATGTGTACCCGTGCACCGGCCAGCCTGATCTGTGCCATGGTCATGGCATTTCTCATCAACGCCAAACTTGCAAGCATTTATCTGATCGCGGTGATCTTCCTCGGTGCCTGTCTGATCTTTATCATGCGGAAAGCAACGAAATATTTCCAGACTGTGTTCCGCAAATACGATGACCTGAACGCAAGTGTCCAGGAAAATATCGGTGCCGTCCGTGTTGTCAAAGCCTATGTCCGTGAAGACTACGAGATCAGCAAATTTCAGAAAGCCTGTAACAAAGTATACGAAATGTTCTTAAGTGCCGAGAAGATCGTTGTTATGAACATGCCTCTGATGCAGTTTACCGTTTACGCCTGCATCCTTGGAATCAGCTGGCTTGGCGCAAAAATGATCGTGGGCAGCACGCTTACTACCGGTGAGCTTATGAGCCTTCTCACTTACTGCATGAACATTCTCATGAGCCTGATGATGCTCTCCATGGTTTTTGTTATGGTGACCATGAGTATTGCCAGTGCCGAGCGTGTTACGGAAGTCATCAACGATACTGCTGATATCACTGACCCGGAGAACCCGGTAACAGAGGTTCCGGATGGAAGCATCGTCTTCGACCACGTAAACTTCAGTTATAAGAAAGACAGCAAAGAACCGGTCTTAAAAGACATCAACCTTTCCATCCGCTCCGGCGAGACCATCGGAATCATCGGCGGTACCGGAAGTGCCAAATCCAGTCTTGTCAACCTGATCAGCCGTCTTTATGACGTAACGGACGGTTCTGTTCTGGTGGGAGGCATCGATGTCCGCAAATACCACCTGGAATCTCTCAGGAACCAGGTTTCCGTTGTCCTTCAGAAGAATGTCCTCTTCTCAGGAACCATTCTGGAAAATCTCCGCTGGGGTGACAAAAACGCCACGGAAGAAGAATGCCGCCGTGCATGCCAGCTTGCCTGCGCTGATGATTTCATCGAAAAAATGCCGGATAAATACAATACTTTCATTGAACAGGGCGGTTCCAACGTTTCCGGAGGTCAGAAACAGCGTCTCTGTATCGCCCGTGCTCTTCTGAAGAAACCGAAGATACTGATCCTGGACGATTCCACCAGTGCGGTAGATACTGCCACAGACGCAAAAATCCGCCGCGCTTTTGCAGAAGAGATCCCGGATACCACCAAGCTGATCATCGCCCAGCGTGTTTCCAGTATCCAGAATGCAGACCGCATCATCGTTATGGACAACGGCGAGATCAACGGATTTGGTACCCATGAGGAACTTCTTAAGACCAACGCCATTTATCAGGATGTATTCAATTCACAGACCGGCGGTGCCGGTGATTTTGACGAGGGAGGTGATCCGGCTTGAAAAAACAGAACATGAAAGGTCCGGGTGGTCCTGGACCGAAAGGCATGGGAGCGCCGGAACAGCCAGGAAAACTTCTGGGACGCCTTTCCCGTTATATTTTTAAGAACTACAGTATCCATATCGTGATCGTGGTGATCTGCATTTTTGTCAGCGTTCTTGCCAATGTACAGGGAACCATGTTCATGAAAACCCTGATTGACCAGTATATCACGCCTCTTCTTAAGGCAGATACACCGGACTTCGGGCCTTTAACTACTGCAATCGCACGTGTGGCATGTTTTTACGCCATCGGTGTTATTGCCACCTATACTTATAACCGTATCATGATCAATGTTTCCCAGGGAACTTTACGTAACCTCCGAAACGACATGTTTGCAAAAATGGAAACACTTCCCATCAAATATTTTGATACCCACGCACACGGTGATATCATGTCCATCTACACCAACGACATTGATACCCTGCGCCAGATGATCAGCCAGAGTTTCCCACAGCTGCTTTCCAGTGTGATCACCATTGTCAGTGTTCTTGTAAGTATGCTGATCCTCAACGTTCCGCTTACTTTCGTGACTCTGCTTATGGTTGCCATTATGCTGACTGCCAGCCGGAAACTTGCGGGCCTGAGCGGAAAATATTTCCTGGAACAGCAGACAAACCTTGGTATTGTCAACGGCTATATCGAAGAGATGATGGAAGGACAGAAAGTTGTCAAAGTCTTCTGCCATGAGGACGAAAGCATCCAGAAATTCGATGAGCTGAACGACCAGCTTTTTGCCAGCGCAGACAACGCCAACCGTTTTGCCAACATCCTGATGCCTGTAGTTGCCCAGCTTGGAAACGTCAGCTACGTGATCTGTGCCATGGTTGGCGGTATCCTTGCCATCAATGGCATCGGAAACTTCACTCTTGGCGGACTTGCCAGCTTCCTGACTTTCAACAAGAGTTTTAACATGCCCATCAACCAGGTCAGCCAGCAGTTCAACAGTATTGTTATGGCCCTTGCAGGTGCCAAACGTATCTTTGATCTTCTGGATGAGAAATCCGAAGTGGACGAAGGCTACGTTACTCTTGTCAACGCAAAAGAGGAAAACGGCGTTCTCACCGAATCCGAGAAACGTACCGGCCGCTGGGCATGGAAACATTTCCATAAAGCTGAGGGTACCACGGATTATATCGAGCTGAAAGGTGACATGGTTCTGGAGGATGTGGATTTTGGTTATAACTCCAACAAGATCGTTCTTCATGACATCAACATGTATGCACAGCCGGGCCAGAAGATCGCTTTTGTAGGATCTACCGGCGCCGGAAAAACCACCATCACCAACCTTCTGAACCGTTTTTACGACATTCAGAAAGGTAAGATCCGTTACGACGGCATCAATATCACCAAGATCAAAAAAGACGATCTTCGCCGTTCCATGGGCATCGTTCTTCAGGATACCAACCTGTTCACGGCAACCGTTATGGAAAACATCCGCTACGGAAAACTGGATGCCACAGATGAAGAGGTCATCGCCGCAGCAAAACTTGCCAACGCTGACGGTTTTATCCGCAGGCTTCCACAGGGTTATAACACCCTTCTCCGTGGAAACGGTGCAAACTTGAGCCAGGGCCAGAGACAGCTTCTCTCCATCGCCCGTGCAGCTGTTGCAGATCCGCCTGTCCTGATCCTGGACGAAGCCACCAGTTCCATTGATACCCGTACCGAAAAACTGGTACAGGATGGTATGGATAAGCTGATGGAAGGCAGGACAACCTTCGTGATCGCCCACAGACTTTCCACAGTACGCAACAGTGACTGTATCATGGTCCTGGAGCAGGGACGTATCATCGAGCGTGGTTCCCATGAGGAGCTGCTTGCTCAGAAGGGCCGGTATTATCAGCTGTATAATGGCTGATCCTGGCCTCCCGGTTATTTCCGGGCAAAAATATTTCAAGGCAGAAAAAACATGCAGGGTACATCTTTGTGGGATAGCTCTGCATGTTTTATTTTTCCGTAATCTTTCTTCCATTTTATCTCTGCACTTCTTCTGATGATTCTTTTATGATATAATTTTTTCGTTGATTTTTTAGAAAGGGGTTTCTGCTGAATTCTGAATTACAACAAAATTTCAGAACTACGGCGGATTAAATTCAAATATATGAAACAGGCTGAAGAATATTATTACGGCAGAATACCAAAAGATAAACAGAACGTGTACCGCGCAATGCTTCACGGACTTATGGAACTTTCCGACGAATTTCTGATCCCACAGGTGCCTACTACCGACGGAAACTGGCTCTATGATGTGTTTTTCCAGCTGAGACTGGATCATCCGGAGATTTTCTGGGCCGTTGGGTTCAAATACCGCTATTACAAAGATTCCCCAAATCTGATCCTGATCCCGGAATATATCTTTGACAAGAATAAGATCCGGGAACACCAGAAAGCTCTGGGTGCCCGCGTAGACAAGCTTGTACGCCCTGCCATGAAGCTTTCCGAGTGGGATAAGGAAAAATATGTCCATGACTTTATCTGCGAAAACATCCGCTATGACAAGCTGAAAAAGCCATACTCCCACGAGATCATCGGGCCTCTTGGACACGGCGTAGGCGTCTGCGAGGGAATCGCCAAATCTGTAAAAGTGCTCTGCGATGCCCTCGGTGTCTGGTGTATCATCGCCATCTGCGGAAACAATCCGGAAAAAGGGATCAAATACCGCCACACCTGGAATATTGTCCGGATTAACGGACAGTACTACCATCTGGACGCCACCTTTGACAATACTCTTGGCAAAAACGAGGACGGCTCTGTCAGCATCCGCTACGATTATTTTAATCTGGATGACAAAAACATCTTTCGTGACCATGAACCACTGATCGCTCCTGCGCCCTCCTGCCCGGACGGAAGCCACTTCTACTACCGCGAGAAAAAGCTGTCCTTTACCAAGCTGGAAGACGTCTACAAACGCGCCCTCCAGGCCGCCAAAAAAGGCCGTGAATTCACGTTCCACTGGAGAGGCGGATATCTCACCCGTGAGATCCTCGCCGACCTCGTAGACCAGATCCAGACCGCTGGAAAGACCCGGGATAAAAAAGCCATCATCACCCTCAACTGGCCCCAGGCTGTGCTCCGGTTTCACTTTGTGGAGCAGCAGGCGGAAGGAAAGGTGTTTATTGAGGAAGTGAATGAGGGGGAGAAATTGTAATTTGATTTAAAAAATTTTATAGAGCCCAAATGCCACAGATCATTACCGATACATCTGTGGCATTTTATTATGAGTATTATTCTGAAAATACAAAAGACCTTCTATAAATCAAATTTACAGAAGATCTCTTAATAAGTGCGGATAACAGGACTTGAACCTGCACGGTCGCCCACTGGTACCTAAAACCAGCGCGTCTGCCAATTCCGCCATATCCGCATATGCAAT
>OIBR01000097.1_pt1 | contig 40298 bp, 40 predicted proteins | sample 1581101 | NCBI WGS metagenome assembly OIBR01 (sample SAMEA3882522, study PRJEB24775) | human gut metagenome | biome: human-associated habitat; feature: intestine environment; material: feces | place: Netherlands | collected 2009/2010
ACAAGTACAATGATGATAGAACAAGCTATGAGTGTGTGCCTTGTTACAATAGTGTTGATGAATATATAGCAAGCGAAAAAGAAGATTTAGAAAGCTATAATGCAGACTTAGAAGAAGCACTGGAAGAACTGAAAGACATGAGAGCGGACTGGAAGCCAGAGAAAGAGCCGAACATGGACGAGGAAATCGAACTCATTAAGAAGTGGGTAAAGGAAAGAGAGGACTTCATCAATGGCTAATGAGCTTAGAGAATATGAGATAGAGTTACGCAAAGAGGGAGAAACGAAAGCCAGGAAAAAAATAGCCAGGAAGATGAAAAGCCTGGGAATATTCTCAAACGAATTTATTGCGGAACTGGTAGAACTGGATATAAAAACAATCGAAAGGATAAAAGCAAATGACGAGCAGAGCGAAACAAGAACTTCTTAAAGAGTGCGACGAACAAATCAAAATGTGTAATACAATGTCATTTATTGGCGGTTGCGATACCATTGCACAATATAAAATAAAAAAATGGGTTAATGAAAATTTTGTTTCTGGAAGTGTGTTTATTGAATTTACGGAAAGCAATAAAGCAACGATAACAGATACCAGTGGGGCAACAATGAACCTTTCCTATACGCAGATGAAAGGGGTGCATGAAGATGTCCCAGAGAAGTAGAGATATACAAATCAAATTTAGAGTGTCGGAGGAAGAAGCAGAACAGTTAAGAAAAAAAGTGGAACAGTCTGGAAAGAGTATGCAAGAGTATCTTTTGGGTTGTGCATTGAATAAGCCTATCACGAATACGGACGGAATAAAAGAGCTGTACCCAGAGATTAAGCGTATAGGGAACAACCTCAACCAGATAGCAAAGGCTTTGAATGGTTCGACTTATTATTCCTACAGTCTTATAACCCAGAACCAAAAGGAGTTGGAAAAGATATGGCAGTTATTAAAGCAGTATCTTCAAAAGCAGGCATAGGGCAAGCACTGGACTATGTGACGAAAGAGGAAAAGACGGAAGATAAACTTGTCAGCGGTCTGCACTGTGAACCAGATACAGTTAAGGACGAAATGGCAGCCACTAAGGAGCTGTGGGGCAAGACTGGGGGCAGAACCTACAAGCACTTCGTACAGTCCTACCATGAGGACGAGCATATCACACCAGAGCAAGCCCATCAAAATGCGGTGGAGCTTGCCAAGGGTACGGAAGCATGGAAAGGGCATGAGGTACTCATTGCCACCCATATAGACCGAGGACACATACACACTCACTTTATCGTAAACAGTGTGAACTTTGAGGACGGACACAAGTTGCAATGGAGCAAAGCGGATCTGCAGAACCTGAAAGACCGGTGCAATGAGCAGAGCCGGCAACAAGGGCTTCATGTTCCGGAGAAAGGAAAGACCTTTTCCGGAGAGGAAAGGGAAGAAACTGTTGCGTGGAACAAAGAAACATACAACCTCTTGAAGCAAGCTGAAAATGGAAAAGTGAAAAGTTATGTGCAAGATACAGCCCTTGCGGTCATGGACTGCCGAGAAACAGCCACAAGCCGAGAGGACTTCATAGACCAGATGAAAGCAAGGGGCTATGGTGTGGACTGGCAAGACAGCCATAAATACATCACATTCACAGACCTTGAAAGGCAGAGCCAAGGGGAAAAACAATGTAAAGTCCGCAACAATAAACTGGAAAAGTATTATGCGGTGGACTTTGGAAAGGAGAGTTTAGAACATGGGTTTGAAATCAATGCACGCAGAGAAGCAGAGCGAACAGCCACAACAGAGCGTGCAAGACAACAGCTTGATAGAACAGCAGTCGCAGAGAATAGCGGAGCTGATGAAAGAGCAAGAGCAAGACAGCAGAATAAAATTAGTTCTTTCAGACAGACTGTTTAAATCCCATTTTGTGAGATGGGGTTAAATGTATAAACTAAAATAATATTAGCATAAGGAGCAGTAATATGGACGGAGATAATACGGAGAAATTAACATTACAGGATTATGAAGCAGAAGGACTATGCAGCGGATGCATGTTTTACGGAGCAGTGGATGTAGATGGCAGATTAGGATGCTCGTTCCACTGGTTTGACGATGAGTCTGAAGACTGGAATTACAGTAAAAACTGTGATGAGCTGTGCGGCATGTAAGGGAGGAGACGAGTAATGCAATATATAATTGTGAGTTTTATTGTTTTAGGGATATTTGTTGTCACTACAATGATGTTATGCGGCATGGCATATTCCACAGACCGTGAGAAGGATGATGCGGAGCAGCTTAAATGGATACATCAGCTTTCAGAGGAGAAAAAGAAGTGAATGTAAGAGTTATACCTAAATGGATATGGACTGAATGGGTGCAGATATGTACACAGCTCAAAAAATATCCTGATGCCGTAAATAACATAAGAATCGTAACAGATAATGAAAGACTGAAAAGGTCTGAATGGAATTACAAAAAACAGTTAGAAAATGAAGTAACAAAGAGGAACAGATGAAGCTTAAGTACAGAATACTTGAAAAACTTCATAGCGTAAGCAACAGCGAAATGGATCTGCTGGTATGGGCAGTGCAGCATTCTGATGAGGCCAGTGGAACCATGTATGGGGCATACTACAAAGACTACTGCGATGAGTATGACAGATGTAAGCAGTCTTTTTATAATGCGCTGTATGGCCTTGCTGATAAGGGAATTGTGACTTTTAGACGCAACCAGAATGACGCAGGCACTACAAGTGATTATGATATTACTGTAAACGATAATGCATATCCATGGAAAGGAAGCAGCGAGGCTACATACCGGAATGAGGGATATGTTGACCTAGCAAGCCCGGTGTTCCGTTCAGGCGAGTTCAAGTCATTGAAAGCTAAGGAGAAGTATCTGGCCCTTGAATTTAGGAAGAGAAGCTTTGAGACGGGAAAAGGCTACAAGCATGGCGTCAGGGCATTTTATGAAGCCTGGGATAAAACGCTTGGGGTAACTGACAGAACAGTCAGAGGCTATATACATTCACTGTCCAAGGTATGCGGATTTTTCAGCATAGGAATCAAGGATGGTTTTTACCGCATAACATCAAGGATATGTTTTAAAAAGCCCGCTAAAGGCCAGGAAGGCCACAGATATGACCAGGACATGTATAATGAGCAGTCAGTCAGAATGGATTTAAACAGAGATAACATCAAGTATGACAAAACAGGCTTTGATGATACAGTTTTTCTTATGTATCAGTACGCTTCAGCCTTTGCCAAAAAGCATGCAGATGTAAAAACATACCTTTCAGCAGCAATACATAACAGTATAATCGGACATAAATGGAGAGACAGGTCTCTGTCTGCCCCGACAGTACATCATCATTTAAAAGCCATTCTGGAAGGCTTAAAAGATGTGCCGGAAACACAGTCTGTGAAATCAAACAGCAAATCAAAGGAGAACAGATTCAACAGCTTCAGCCAGCGTGACAATGATTATGGAGAGCTGGAGAGCCTGCTTCTCAATTCAACAATATAAACGGAAAACAGCCTGGGTCGGACGACGCAGGCTTCGTAAACGTTCACAAAAACATGCACATTTGCATTTCAAAACGCGTAAAATCCAAAAAATACTTCAAAAATGAATAAAAAATATTTCCGGAAAGACCGGATGACATGCATGGCACTGCAGCCCTGCACATACCAGTCCAAAAATACGGATATATTTTTAAAGCAGTCCAAAAAAAGCGACATATATGTCATATGCCGGAAAACCAGTCCATAAATGCAGATATATATGGCATATACCAGTCCAAAAGAACGCCGGCATCAGGTAAGCTCAAATGCAGTGTTTAAGGCATAAAGGGCATATATTTAAACGCTTTTATATACATTCTTATATCTTACATTTTCTTTTACTGGAATTAATTCTTATCTTTTCCCATATATGGGACTTGCGGGAGCTGCGCTCCGGATTAAATGATGCATGTTATCGTATAACCGGCTGAAACTCTTACAAGTCCCATTAATGAAAAAGAAAAATTAAAAGGGAAAAGACAAGCCTTAATAGTCAATGCGGCCAGTACCTGCATTACAGTCTTTCAATATCTGAGCCTGAGCTAAGAATAAATGTAAATGATGATATGTACGTGTTTATTCTGGTATGTTAACAGAATGTTCATATGCGGCCAGGAAATACGAGATATGTATTTTTTGACCAGATAGCGAAGCAAAAAGTTTGCTGTTAATTTGACCAGAAGTTTTATTATTGATTTAATCATTTTGAATACACGCTCCTTTCTTTCGTAGTCATAGAGAGTATGATTTTTATTTCTCTTATTTTTATTTGAATAAAATATTTTGTGGATTTCATAGATAAATATGGATTTTGCAAAATGACATTAAATAAAATTGTAAGAGTTATTTGCTTAGCAGATGTGCATTAAAAGTGACAAAATCATCATAAAATGTCTCATTTATGGGAGTTCAGAGATATTCCGGCCGACAAAAGACCGGTAGTAAGTGGAGGTAGATAGCATATTTATTAAGTGGTATTATATAATTGTGAAAAAAGATAAATATTGCACAAATACAACTTTGTGATCACGGTTAAAGAGCAGCATTTTGTTGTGCAACTCTCACAAAAACAATCCAATGGGACGTTTTTACTTGACAAAAACACCCCATTGGATTACTTTATAAGTGAAGGGAGGATATATATGGGAAATGAAAAGACTGACTGGATGATATATTCAGACCGGGAAATGAGTGTTATGTCTGCACAGGAAGAAAAAGTATCCTTCAAGGAACTGATAAAATCCCTGGGAATGACACAGAAAGAATTTTCGGAAACATTTGGTATTCCAATGGGAACCTTAAGGCACTGGATATCCGGTGACCGTGAGTGTCCTGTATACACTAAAAGAATGCTTGCATATATGGTAGAATTAAAAAGACTGGAGGCAAAAAGGGATGAAGATGGGGAATAATGGCAGATTTTATAAGATTATCAAGGCAACAGCATTAGTTATCGGATTAGCACTTGTGATAGTTATACCGGTTGTTAAATGGCACATGAGACAGGAGGCTGCAAAGATAATACAGGAGGACCAGCAGAAAATCTTTAAAGAAGCCTTTGACAGAGGTTATCACTGGGGAGGTAATACTGAAAGTGAAGATGATGAACTGTATTTCGACTTCACTGATAAAAGCACTAATAACCAGTAAAAGAGGTAAAATGATGAAAGAAATTAAAGACATATACAACATGACAAAAGAAGAAAATATATTCTGTGCAAAGAGAGTGCTCGTAGACTCAATCTATAAGCAGGCAAATCTTGAGGGAATAGGAGTGACCTTTGCAGAGACACAGGATATTCTTAATAATGTAAATGTAGATAAAGTAACACCGACCGACATGAGCAAGGTATGCTGCCTCAGGGACGGATGGCATTATCTGTTTGATCATCTGGATGAACCTGTAGATTTGGTGTTTCTTGAATCAATACATGAACTGACAGCCAGATTTGACGTGCCTTACCAGTATCTTGGAAAGCTCCGTGTTGATGATGTCATGATATCAGGCACAGACTGGAGACCGGAGATACCGGATGTAGAAACAATATACCGGGATCTGCAGGAACTAAACAGGATAGAGTGCATTACGGACAGAGCTTTGTCTATCGGTCTTTACATTATGCGTACACAGATGTTCAAGGACGGAAATAAGAGAGTCGGTTCGTTTGCAGCCAATAAGATACTTATAGAAAACGGCAGAGGCATATTCAATGTCCCGGTCAAATATGATGGTGCATTTAAGCAGATGCTTGTTGATTATTATGAGAGCAACGATAACGTAAAACTTAAGGAATGGATAGCGGATAACTGCTTACAGGGCACAACACTTGTAAAAAAGCCGCAGAAGGCAGTAAAAGCCCCACGTTTATAGAAAGGAAGGTAACATCATGAAGAGAAAAATCATAACAGCAATACTTGCGATAACGGTTGTATTTTCGGTAGCTTCGTGCGGAACAGCCGGAAGTAAGAGCAGCAATATACAATCAGATACACAGGAAGCAGTATCCGATACGCAAAACAGCACGGAAAGAACAACTGAAACTGCAGGGGATACACAGTCTGAAGAAACGGCTGCAACAGTAAAGGACGATGAAAAGGTATCTGGTTCCGGTACATCAAAATCAGATACATCAGATACTACTGCATCTTCGTCTGCTGACAGTAAAGACGCTGACAGTACAGTAAAGAAGAACAGTTCAGACAGTAAGAGCAGTGCAAAGAATAGTACCTCAACAGCCGTAAAGCACAACAGCACGCAGAGTACAGGTGCATCAAATGCAGGCACCAAAACAAATAAGGCAGCTGATAGCAATACTGCAGCATCAAATACCACATCACAGGGCAAATCGGAGTGTACCCATAAATGGGTAAAGTATGTGGCCAATACCATTCAGCACAAGGAAGAGGGACATTATGAGACAAAGGTAGTAAAGGCTGCATATGATGAGCCGCAGTATTCTGCAAAGGTAGTATGCGGTTGCGGAAAAGCTTTTGATACAGTGGAAGAGTGGGCTGATCATCAAATAGATGATGATTGTATTTTGGGATATAGTGTAAAAAATGTAGAAGTAGGAAAAATTCATCATGATGCAGAAACAACCCAAGTATGGGTAGTGGACAAGCCGGCATATACAGAGTATGTGTATGGCGAGAAGTGCAGCGGATGCGGTGCCACAAAATAGGGTGGTAGTAAGTGGTAGTAGATATCTTTTTCATGGTAGTGTAATATATAATTGATGATAAAGGAATTGTACAGAGGTCTCGTGCAGTTCCTTTTTTGTTACAAATTGTAAGCCAAAAATTTAACACAGCTTAACAGGAGGGCAGGATGAAAAAACTTATATCACGTCCAAACATCATGCAGCGGGCGCCTCCATAAGCATTAGAGTACAGGGATTGACCATAACGGCCGGTCCTTTTTTAATGCACAAAATAAAGGAGAAAATAAGCATGAAAAAACTTAAAAGAGTGTTGGCACTGGCCATGGCAGTCATATTATCAGTGCCAACATTATCAACCGGGACAGGTACCATACCTGTAAAAGCGGCGGATGATTCAATTGAGCTTGTGGTATCAAATGAGTCAGCTAAATATGCAGGTTATGAGACACGAAAAATGTCAGCAGGAGGCAATTATGCATATTGTATAACACCATCCAAGAAAACTCCAGCTGCAGGAACATATACAAAGCATTACGATGTAGCAACTTATATGAAGACTCCTGGCGATGAGACAGCAGCGGAAAATTTAAGACATATAGCTTATTACTGCTGGGGAGCACCGGGCTTTAATGCAGGCAATTTTCCTGCCACATGGTATGACGGCAGTGCAATGGATGATGACAAGTACATTGCATTAAGTCACATTATCCTTGCAGATGCAGCTTCTTATGAAGGTGGCGAAGCTATGCATGGTTGTAATTCTTCATTTAAAAACTGGGCATATCAGAATGTACTTGGGTTTAATACGGCCGGAGAACTTATTAATGAAAACGCTCCAAGATTTAAACTTACATGGCAGCCGGTTCCGGATTCATTTAAAATCTTTGTTCTTGCAACAGGAAAAACCCAGAACATTCTCGGTTATGAATACACACCGACAGGTACAGTTTCATTAAGCAAGACGTCAGCTAACACAGGAATCACATCAGGGAACTCATGTTATTCACTTGCAGGAGCTGTATACGGAATTTATTCTGATGCAGGCTGTTCAGCTCAGGTTACTACATTGACAACGGATGCAGGCGGCAATGCAGCTGCTGTTTCACTGAATGCCGGAACATATTATTACAAGGAGCTTACAGCTCCGACAGGATATGCACTTGATAGTTCGGTACAGTCATTTACTGTAACAGCCGGACAGAATACAGCTCTCAGTGTATCAGATACACCTACAAACGATCCAGCAATGATAACACTTAACAAGGTGGATAGCGAGACTGGAGATATGGTTCAGGGTGGTGCAAGTTTAGCAGGTGCACAGTTTACAGTAAATTATTATGATGGTTATTATAACAATTCTAATTTACCTGCAAATCCTACTAGAAGTTGGATAATTCAGACAAAGGAGATAACAACAAAAGGTGGAAATAAGGTATATAGAGCAGTTTTATCTAATGATTATTTTGTAGCTGGAGATGCTTTATATAGTGCTTCAGGAATTAATACTTTACCACTCGGCACAATCTCAATCGAAGAGACAAAAGCTCCTGAAGGCTACAACCTTGAAGGGGCATATCTTCAGGTTGGCGGAACAGGAACAAAAATTACAGGCAAATATGTGGCACAGATTACACAGGACGGCAATCTTGCTTCGTTAAAAGGCGGCAACACCTTTAAGGTAAGCGACAAAATCAAGCGTGGTGACTTCAAGCTTACTAAGATTGACACAGACAATCAGAACAGAATGAGCGACATTCCTTTCAGGGTTACCTGCAAGGGAACTGGAGAGAGCCACATCATCAAAACTGATGAGAACGGTTATTTCAGCTCAGAGAGCAGCTGGAACGCACACTCAAAGAACACAAACGGCGGCGGTGCGTATGACGGACTGTGGTTTTCTTCAGCAGATGGCAGTGCAAAGGTCGATGACTCGGTTGGAGCTATGCCTTATGGTGATTACACACTTGAGGAGCTTTCCTGTGACAACAACAGGGGCAAAATCCTCTATAAGGGCGAGTTCTCTATCAGAAGAGACACGGTTACAGTTGATATAGGTACAATCGAGAACCATTCAGAGCCAACACCTGTTATCACAACACAGGCATCTGATGCAAAGACGCAGTACCAGATTATCAAGCCATCGGCAGATACAGACATCATTGACAAAGTAACCATCACGGACACCATGGCAGGCAGGGATTACACAATTACCGGCACACTCATGGACAAGGACACAGGCGAAGCAGTCATGGTAAACGGTAATCCGGTGACAGCTTCACAGACATTTACATCTGATGGAACAAAGAAGGTGCTCGACATGCACTTTAACTTTGATTCATCTGCACTTGGCGGAAAGACAGTAGTTGTATGCGAGAAGCTCACATATGGCGATTACGTGGCAGCTACAGAGGAGGATATGGAGAATAAAGACCAGACTATATATTTCCCTGAAATCCACACTACAGCCACAGACAGTGAGACAGCTGATCACCTTACACTTGCAGACAGCAGAGCTGTTATCACCGATACAGTCACATACACTAACCTCTTAAAGGGTGAGACATACACGTTAAGCGGTGTGCTTATGGACAAAGAAACAGGAAAAGAGCTGCTTGTTGACGGAGAGCCTGTCACACAGGAGATGGCTTTCACGGCAGGACGTGCATCGGGCACAAAGAAGCTCAAGTTTGAGTTCGATACAACAGGACTTGCAGGAAAGAGCTTTGTAGTTTATGAGACACTTACACTTGAGGATGTGGAGGTTGCAGAGCATAAGGACATTAATGATGAGGGCCAGACAATCCACATTCCAGCAGCACAGACTACTGCAACAGATGACAGCTCAAAGATTAACGTGAGCGAGGCAAAGAAGGAAGTCTCTGTCACAGATACAGTAGCGTACCGGAATCTGGTACCGGGCAAGGAGTACACAGTCAGGGGAACAGCTGTAGACAAGGAAACAGGAGAGCCTCTTACAGACGCAGACGGAAACGAGCTTGTATCGACAGCTAAGTTTACTGCAGCATCAGCAGACGGCAGTGTGGATGTGAAGTTTACATTTGATGGAACAGCCATGGCCGGACGTTCAGTGGTATTCTTCGAGAATGTCTACTATACGGACAAGCTTATTGCAGTACATGCAGACATTGATGATGAGGCACAGACAGTCCACATTCCACTCATTTTTACAAGTGTTAAGGATAAGGACACTAACTCGCACATGTCACTGGCAGGCAGTGATGTGACTCTTACTGATACAGTAGCGTACCGGAATCTGGTACCGGGAAAGACATACACCATTTCCGGAACACTCATGGATCAGCGTACCGGCAAGGCTGTGACAGTAAACGGCAAGGCCGTTACATCATCAGCCGATTTCACACCGGATACAGCTGACGGAGAAACAACAGTAGATTTCCATTTCAACACAAAGGGTCTTGATGATACAACAGTGGTTGTATTTGAAAAGATGTTTTATGGAAAAGCAGAGATTGCAGCCCATGAGGATATCAATGACAAGGGACAGACAATTTATATCCCATCTGTAAAGACAACAGCCATTGATGATAAGACAGCAACAAAGCTCACACTTGCAGAGAAGGACATACACATCACTGATACAGTAGCGTACCGGAATCTGGTACCGGGTGAGAAATACACAGTCACAGGAACTGCAATAGACAAGACAACAGGCGAGCCATTAAAGGACGATGCAGGAAAAGATGTAACCGCAAAGGCATCGTTTAAGGCAGAAAAAGCAAATGGTACAGTCGATGTTGAGTTTGTATTTGACGGAAGCACACTTGCAGGAAAGACTGTAGTAATGTATGAAAACATCTACTACAACAATAAGCTCGTTGGCGTGCATGCTGATATTTCCGATGAAGCACAGATTATCTATGTTCCATCAGTAAAGACTGCAGCAACAGACACAAAGACAGAGACGAAGCTCACATATGCTGAGAAGGATATCAAAATCACGGATACTGTCGAGTACACAAATCTCATTCCTGGAAAGACATATAAGGTCACAGGAACAGCGGTGGATAAGAAAACCGGAAAGGTGATTAAGGATGCAGACGGAAAAGCAGTAACTTCAGAAGCTGAGATAACACCTGAGACAGCAGACGGAAAAGTGGATGTTGATTTCATCTTTGACGGAAGTAATTTAGCCGGAAAGACCATTGTAATGTTTGAGGAAATCCGTTATGAGGACAAGCTTGTTGGAGTACATGCTGACATAAATGACGAGGCACAGACCATTTACGTGCCAGCCATTGCAACAGAGGCTCTTGATGAGGTGACAGGCATTCATCTGTCAAATGCAGGGGATGATGTAAAAGTAAAAGATACAGTAACATATAAAAACCTTATCCCAGGCCTTACATACCGGGTTGCAGGAACCGTAATGGATAAGGACACTAAAAAGCCATTGCAGAATGGCGGCAAGGATATCACGGCCGAGGCTGTATTCACACCTGAGACAGCAGATGGCACTGTGGATGTTGAGTTTACATTCAGTGCAAAGGAATTTGCCGGAAAGACAATGGTGCTGTTTGAGAAGCTTTATTTAGTTAAAAATGCGGATAATGCTGATGCAAATCCTGATGATACATCAAGCAAGGACAAGACACCTGATGATACACAGAAGGCATCTGAGTCAGAAAACACACAGAATAAAACAGATAACACATCAAACAAGGTCGAGGTAGATAATGAAAATAACAATCCAGCCGACAATAGTGAAGTTAAAGAGGTACTCATTGCGGTACATGAAGATTACAGTGATGAGAACCAGACCATCTGCGTGCCACAAATTAAGACTACAGCAAAGGATGCAAAGTCAGGCACCAGCATGTTTTATGCTGAGAAGAGTGCAAAGATAGTCGATACTGTATCGTACCGGAATCTGGTACCAGGAAAGAAGTATAAGGTAGTCGGAACTGCAGTAGACAAGTCAAACGGAGCACCGGTTATTGCAAACGGAAACAATGTTACGGCAGAGGCAGAGTTTGTTGCGAAGGAAGCAACAGGCAAAGTGGATGTGGTATTTACATTTGATGCGAGCCTTCTTGCAGGAAGAACAATTGTTATGTTTGAGGATGTCTACTATGAGAATAATCTCATAGCGACACATGCCGATATCACAGATGAGGCACAGACACTTTATGTTCCGAAGATTGGAACAACGGCCATCGATGGTGAGCGAAAGGATCACAGCTCAACAGCTGACAGCAGCGTTACTATTGTAGATTCAGTAGCGTACCAGAATCTGGTACAGGGACAGACCTACAGAGTGACAGGAAAGCTCATGGACAAGGCTACAGGAAAAGCACTTGTGATTGACGGAAAGGAAGTAACTGCAGTAACTGAGTTTACAGCGGCAGGTACCGAGGGCGTAGTTGACGTGACATTCAGATTCAACGGAAAAGGCATGACAGGAAAGCAGCTTGTAGTATTTGAGCAGCTTGATGTTGTGACTGCAGATGGCGCTTATGCCATTGCATCACACAATGACATCAACGATGCAGCCCAGACCATTACAATGATTGCTCCGCCAAAGCCAAAGACCGGTGATTACATGTCAGTGGTTATGTATGTGCTTGCAGGAATAGCAGGAGTAATGGCAGTTATCTGTTCATTCTTCAGGAAGAAAGCAGTATCAAAGAAGAAACACTAGGGGGTTACCCAATTACCTACAAACAATGATTAACGCAGGGCTGTGAGGCTCTGCGTTTTTTAAAAGGAGAAAATTATTATGCACAGAAAGAAGAAAATACCAGTTGGTTTCATTGTTACATTTGTAGCAGCATTTATGCTTGCATTATTGCTGACGGCGCTGCTTGCTAAATTTAAGCCGGATATGGCACAGTTTATGGGAATGATATTCTTCGGTTCATGGCTCCTGCTGAGCTTTATCGGAGTAGGCATTGTGGCACTTGCAAAAAAGAAAAAATAGGGAGGCATATAAAAATGATAAAGTACAGAATACAGAATGTGGATGCGGTACGTTTCTTCCAGGTTATGCTTGCACTGCTTATTACTACAGTAATCATGGCAGGTGAAGTGTCACCGGTATACGCAGCGGAGGCAGCAAATGTTGTGACAGCAAAATTTACATCGCTGCAGAATCTTGTAAGTGGAATTGTTTCATCCATCGGTTCAATAATTACACTCTGGGGAATTTCAGAGTGGGGCATCGCCTTTCAGGGATCTGAGGGTACAATGCAGGCAAACGCATTCAAACGTATTGGAGGCGGTTTTGTAATGGCAATGGCACCGCAGATACTGGCAGCAATAATGTAAGGGAGTGGTTTAATGGACTGGATTACAAGCGGCCTTGCACCTTTATATACTATTGGAGTTAAGCTATACAATTATATGTTGGGATTCAGCCTTGGTTTTGGTTTAAATACACCTCAAGGTGCATCGTCTACAGCATGGGCATATGTCAGTGGTACTCTTTTTCCGTTCTTCCAGGCAATAGCAGCCACAATGCTGAATCTTTTCTTTTACATAGGCATATGCAGGCAGGTTGGAAACCTTAGGGAGAGCATGACAATTGAAACAGGAGTCAATGTGCTGATTAAGGTACTGCTCGGCAACCTTGCAATAAATTCGGTACTATGGTTCAGCAAATGGGTATTTTCAGTAACCAAAGTAACCGGAGGGGTTATAATAGGTGAAAGTGATTTTAGAGGACTGGAAGATTCATCGGTCAATGAAGTACAGCTTATGGTACTGATGGTTATTGGCATAATCTTCCTGATAATAGCGATTGTATGTGCAGCTACCATATTTATCACAATGGTTGGCAGAACTATACAGTTATACATGCTTGCAGCAACGGGACCACTTGCGGTTTCGTGTATTCCCGGAGGACCGGGAATACAGAATGCTGCAGGAGCATGGATTAAAACATTACTCAGTAAATCATTTTCAATAGTTGTCATAGTGATGTTCGTGGTACTGGTCTCGAAGCTGAACCTGCATGATTTCTTGGGAGACAACATTCTTACTGACATAATTCTGCCGACCGGATGCATTGAAAATATGTTCATGATGATGCTGACAGCTGCAGGAGTAAAAGGTGCAGACTCATTCCTGAAACAGACTTTTGGGATTTAAAGGAAAGGAAACATAATGGCAAAATTAGATGCAAATAGTGAATTTGAAAAGGGAAGAGCATTAAGCGTGCCGGTAGTAAAGGTGCCGCGGAGCGTCAAGGAGTGGCTTTGCATTGACAGGGCATATGAAAACGGCAACTTTAAGATTGAGCCAATGACAGGTGAAGCAATGTATGATCAGAGCTATGTGTTCGAGGATATCAATTATGTAAATAAGGATACCTCTAAAAAGGACAGCACACTGCTGGAGATAATGACACTGCTTAAATCTCTGGATGGACCTTTTAAGATAACACTTGCAAACGAACAGAGAGACCTGGATTCATTTGTGAATGAGATATTCAATCCAATTAACGGACAGGAATACCCTGTGATAGAAAAAGGAATAGGAAAGTGGATTAACCAGAAGATAGATGAAGGAACAAGGGACATCAGAAAGACAATGATTCTTACTGTGACATGCCGTGCGCACTCTCTGGAAGAAGCTGAGGCATACTTTGCAACGATTGACACTACACTGTCAAATATTTTCCGTAACTTAAGGAGCAGGATATACAAAATGTCTGCAGAAGAGAGAATGGTACTGCTGTCGAGAATGTTACGGGCAGGGGAAGAGTGCCTGCCTCCTGCAAGAATATCACCACATGACAGCGGATGGAAAAACCAGATACTTCCGGCATCAATACAGTCAGATACCGACTACATGGTTATAAACAATAAACAATACATATCAGTGCTTGTGGGAACCGCGTTTGGGCAGTCTCTTTCAGAGGACAAGGTAATACACAGCTTAAGTGATGTACTTTTTCCAACATACATTACGATAGACATGCAGCGTGTTCCAAAGAATGTAATTCATGACAGACTTGAAAACGCGCATGCAAATAACGAAAGGGTAATAGCCCAGGAGCGTACAAGAAATTACAATAATAAGCAGTTTGGAGCAACTACAAGCTACAAACTGACCAAAAAGAAGACGAGCCTGGAAGATGACATGGATCAGCTTGATGAGAATGATGAGGAGGGAGTTTTTCTCGGGCTTCTGGTGCTGGTGTATGCAGATTCACTTGAGGAGCTGACACAGAGGGTGGATATTTTAAAACAGAAGGCAAAGGGAAGCTCTTATGAGCTTGAACCATATTACCACAGGCAGCTTAAGGCATTAAACACTGTCCTTCCGATAGGTGGACGTCAGGTAAATCATATGAGGTTTTTATATACCTCGTCAGCTATAGCTTTCCAGCTGTTCTATGCAGGAGATGTGCATGACAGCAACGGAATCGTATACGGACTCAATAAAACGACAAAGCATCTCATATACGGTAACAGAAAACTTCTTCCTGCACCTCATGGCTTTATGGTAGGACATACTGGAAGCGGCAAATCATTTTTCATTAAGGAAACAGAGATAGCACAGCCTCTGCTGTTTACAGATGATGATGTGATTATACTTGACCCGAATAATGAACAGATGGAATTCATACGCTCATTGAGAGGCGGAATGTATTTTGATTTTACACCTCAGAGCAAAATTTATATGAATCCGTATGAGATTCCTGACTATGTGGAGAATGGAGACAGCAATGTCCGGAATAAATTTATTGCAAGGATGACAAACTTTTCTAATTCATTCTGTGCCTCAATCATGACAAATATTGTTGTAACCAGAATTCACATGAACTATGTCGGACGTGCAGTAAGGACTATGTATGAGGAATATTTTAACGAGACCTCAAAACATGCAAAGAAGAAAAAATACCCGACTCTGCCGTTGCTCAGGGAAAAAATTAAAGCACAGATTGATACTGCTGAGTTTACTGAAGACAAGAGAATAATTATGGAGATAGTCGACTCACTTGAGGATTACACCACAGGTGTATACGACATGTTTGCACATGAAACAAACCTTGACATGAACAGCAGGCTTATAGGCTTCGGTCTTAAAAATATTGACCAGGAGATATGGGAGCCGTGCATGCTGACAATAATGCATTTTCTCTCAATGAGAATTGATACAAACCAGGAAACAAAGCAGGCACTCCACCTGATTGTGGATGAGGCGCAGGTGCTGTGTGAGAAAGAAACAACGGCAGCACAGCTTCTGTATGCAATTGAGACATACCGTAAGGTTGGAGCCATAGTTACGCTTGCTGCCCAGAATATTACACACGTGCTTGAAAATCCATCGCTGAGAGACATGTTCTCAAACTGTCCGTTCAAGGTGTTCTTTGACCAGGGTGGGCTTGATGCAGCAAATCTTGCCAAGATTCAGGAATTCTCACCAACAGAGTTTAAGGCACTTGAAGAAAATACTGAAGGCTGCGGAGTGCTTGTATGGCGTGGAAATGTATATCTGATGGATGCGAGAATGAGTGAGAGCAATCCGCTGTTTGCATCATTTGATACAAATTTCCATAAGCAGGCAGAAAAGAAAAAGAAACAGGAAGAGGCTGACATTTCAAAGGAAACTTTTTATCTGTGATTTAAACCGGGGGAAATGACATGCGTGTAATAACGGCACAGGAATCAAAAATAAGAACCACGGAGCGTACAATAAAAACAGGTGGAACAGTCATAAGACATGTGAGCGGATTTACTGCATCGGCCGCGAAAAAAACAGGGAATGCTGTAAAAAATTTTGATGTACAGTTTAACGGCGGGTATGATGAAGAAAACAGAAATAATAATGCTTCAGAAGAAAAAATGCCTGAGCTTCAGAGCGTTTTGGCAGAAGAGAGCAGAGCATTATATGGCACCCTGAGCAGAAGGCAGAAGAAAAGATATAACAAAATGTACCAGAAGGAACTGTCTAAGAAACAGTGGTCATCTGATATCATTAAAAGAAACAGGAATCTCCGTGGAAATAAAACAGAAAAAGAAAATATATTGACTGTTAAATCAAAGACCATGGTAAATAAGAATGTGCAGACAGCCGCCGGCACTGCAGCAAAGTCTGCCGGTACGGCTGTAAGAACAACGTCAGGAGCGTTGACCGGTACAGCAACATTTGGGGTGACAGCTGCGGTGACAGCTGCTGTTGATACAGCAAAAAATGCTGCACAGGCTGCAGTAAAGGTTTCACAGAAAATGCAACAGCAGACAGCACAGACACAGGCTGAACAGACACAGCAGGCAAAACATGAGACTGCAGCGGCTGTCAGTGATTACAGTGTTTCGCAGGCAGGAGAAAATAACAATTTAATTATGCTTCTCATGGCAGCCATAATATGTATTACAGTTATGCTTACAAGCCTGACGGTAATAATGCAGGCAGCTGTCGATGCATCAGGAGGACAGGGTGATAACAATGGAACTGTCTGCACACAGATAGTAGAGGCAGCACAGAATGAACTTAATGATGCGGACAAGACAGTCGGAGGATACAGGTACAAAAACTGGTATGGGATGGATGCGAACTGGTGTGCCATGTTCGTGTCATACTGTGCAGACAAGTGTGGCTTTATTGAAAAGGGTATCATGCCAAAGACTGCAAGTGTCGCAGCTTCAAAGCAGTGGTATATTAACAATAACCTGTATCATGATGCAGCAAGCGGATATGTGCCAAAGGCAGGTGACATTATTATTTTCGGAAACGGAATGAGCCATACAGGAATTGTGACAGGATATAATCCTGAAACAAAAAAGCTTACAACAATAGAAGGCAACAGCGGAAGAAGCAGCACCACACCTTACCATAAAGGAAGCCATGTAAAAGAGCATACATATTCAATCACATATTCAAAGATAGCTGGCTATGGAACTCCGCAGTATCCGCAGGATGATACAGCGGCTGATGCGGCAGGACAGGAAAATAACTGACAGCGTACCGGAATCCGGCACGCTGGATTTTAAGGGAGGAATAATTTAATGACAATACCAATCAACAAGGACCCCGACACTGAATATAAAAATGAATTCATGTTCGGTTATACATTAAAAGAAGTGCTGTGTGTTGCGGCTGCACTTTTAATCATTGCAGGTGTAACAGCACTTGTATATTTCAAGTTCAACATAGCACTGAATGTCGGATGTTATTTCGGAATACCGCTTGCATTCCCGGTTATATTTTTAGGCTTCAAGGAATGGTATGGAATGTCAATTACAAGGTTCATAAGTGAACTTGGCTATGAGAAAAAAACCAGGGAGCTTGCATTTGATGCAGACGAGCTTGAAGAATTCATCACACCGGTTACACTGAGAAAGAAGTGAAGATAATGAGAAAAAATCCATATGAAAAAATCCGAAGGGCACTTTTTATCCTGCTTGTTGTTATGCTAGTGACAGCTGCATGTGTAATTGGTGTCATGCTTATAAAACATACTCATAATGCAGAAAAAAATAAAGTCAGGAAAACCACGGCAGCACAGACTACTGCAACAGAAAAAATAAAAGAAACTGAGGCGGATACAGAATATTATTTTGATGAAGACGGATATCTTAAAGTGAAAAAAATCAAAGCTGACGGCTCAGGCAGTAACACGGAGACTGAACAGGACAATGCACCTGATGTACGTGATGTTTCACCGGAAGATGATCCCAATGCGGTCTTTCCGGAAACCACTGATGCTTCGGCCGGACAGTCGGCGGAACAGACACAGGACACATCGCAGCCACAGGCCGGGCAGACGCAGGATGCAACAGCCGGACAGTAAACCACAGGAGAAAAGATATGATGTTAGAAGAAAAAATTGCAAACGAATTTCAGAGATATTTTCTTTCAATGATGGCAACAAGCAAGGAAAATATTTTTGCACACTCTGATGAAATTGAAGTAAGAAAGCAGATTAAAAATGAACTCTATGAATTCATTGGAACACTGACTGAAGAGCAAAAAGAAATACTTTCAGTCCAAAGCAGCCTGATTGAATCGGTCTACAGGTATAGGAGCGATTTTTATTCAGCTGATGCTGATATTTCATGTCAGGATTTTTTAAATGGCTGGATGAAAAGCGTGATGTCATGATATAAAAAATATTTTACCGGGGTATCAGGGGCGGTGCCCTTGACAAGAAATGTATTCTGTCGGACAGAATGCGTATCTTGCAAATAATTAGTCTACGTTGAGAATGTAATAAAGCGTGTTTCTGCTCGAAAAATGACTTAAAATGCATATAAACGACGTATTTTGAAACAAATGAGAGACATATATGCAACATGTGAGATAAAAAAGAAACGTAATTATACGCATTTGGAATACATTTTCAACGCATTTGAAACATAAAAGAGACACCTGTGATATGTCAGTGAAATGATGCTGAAACATAGTGAGACAATTCTGACACATAACAGAAACAGAGGCTTACCCCAACAGCCTGACTAGAAAAAATCAAGGGGCAAATCAAGTAAAAAATATGAACAGACTGGAAAAAAATCGTGAGCCGGAGGTGGTTTTTGTGAGCGAAAAAAAACAAAAAGAATATCCGCACAGACCAAGAAAAGAAATTGACATGGATCAGTATCTTATACTGTATAGACAGGGACTGCCTAACAGGCAGATAGCGTCAAGACTGAAGGTATCACCGCGCACCCTATACAGGAGGATGGAGGAGGAACGAAAGCACTTAAGGAGAAAGAAGGAAAGTGCAGATGGATAACATGACAGTAAGAAAGAATCTTGGAAAAAAGAAAAGCCGCACCTGGATAGATATGGAAAAGGTCTACAGGATGATAGACTCAGGCATGACCGTAACACAGGCTGCCGAGTCACTTGGTGTTTCAAAAGCCACTCTGTACAGGCGTCACAGGGAATACCAGAAACAGGCAGAGTACATGAATGATGACCTGCCTGACCTGCCAACTTAAAATGGTGGTAGTAAGTGGTGGTAGATATTAATAGTTGCATGTTGTAGAATATAATTGTAAAAGAAACGGACAGGCAGATTCAACACCGCCTGTTCATTTTTATTGGAGGAAAAATGACTAACGAAAAAATAAAAAAGCTTCAGCTTGAGATTGCAAAAACGACAGAGGCACAAAAAAAATCAGAACAGAAATACAAAGAAAAAATCAAGGGATTAAGAGACGAACTGAAAAAAGAAGAGGAACGTCTGAAGCGCGAAAATGATTCACTGATCGGAGACATAGTAAGAGACCTGCTTGGTGAAGTTGATGCAGATAATATTGAAAGCTTCAGGGAGAAGATACAGCTTCTGACAGGATTAGAGGATAGTGAAAATGAAAGACCGAAAGATAACCTTCAGGGTGACACAGGAGGAGTACACTCTTATTGATAAAATGAAAAAAACTGAAACACGGTTCACATATGGAGGCAGATGGGACCTGTCTGCCTATATAAGGAACCTTGTGCTGTCACAGACAGGAAAAAAAGACGTTCGTGTAGACATGGAATTAAAAGACCTTAACTATCAGGTCAGAAAAATCGGAGTGAACATCAATCAGATAGCACACAGGCTTAACAGTAATATCGGTGACATGCGTGATGCAGAATATGTTGTTGAGCTCATGAAAGAACTAAACTCCAGGCTGGAAAAACTTACGGAAAAAATAGAGAAATGAACAAATCCAAGCCGATCAAATTGTAAAAATATTTTAATATATTGCAGGAAGTGATAATATATGAACAGGATTAAACAGAGTCTGATAAATTTTTTGAATCTATTTTTATATGATGAGAACCGAAGAAAAGAATTTGAAAAGTTTAATTCACAGATGGACATATACAAAAACATGCCGCCTGATGAATTGAAATTTGAATATATTCTATTAAATGCTAAATATGAAAAGAAGAAAAGCGAGCTTACATTGTTTTTACTGACAATCGCACTTTCAGTTCTTATGAATGTATGGGACAAGTTTTTCTCTTTTATGAAAATGGCAATAGAGTATGCCGGAAAAACGGCCGGGGACAGTTTTGAGATTGCAAAGATCAGTTTTATCATAAGCAGCATAATTGTAATTTTTATAACGGCAGTAATTTTCTTTATGCTGTTTGTTTTCATAAATGACATACACAAAATGAAAATTAATATTGCAATGATAGAAGATGTAGGAGCTTGCGCATCTGCAGCAAATTAAAAATACAGAATATCAGGAATTTAGGATAACAATCTTAAATTCCTTTTTATTTGGAGCGTACCGGATTCTGGTACGCTCTTTTTGAAAGGCAAAATATGGCAATAACAAAGCTTATGCACTTGAAGGAGGCACCAGCGGTGCCACACAGACATCTGGCCAATGCTGTGAAATATATTCTTGATGAAAAAAATAACGAAGCAAAAACGTGTGACGGTTTATATGTCGGCGGAAATGCGGGATATGACAGTGAAGATATCATAAAGACATTTCTGGACACAAAAGAACTGTATGGAAAGCTGCATGGCAGGCAGGGATATCATTTTGTAATTTCATTCGAGCCGGGGGAAACAGATGTGGATGAAGCTTATAAAATTACAAAAGAGTTTGCCAAAAAGTATCTTGGCGAAAACTATGACTATGTTTTTGCAACGCACACTGACAAAAATCATATTCATTCGCACCTTATCTTTAATTCTGTAAGCAGAACTGACGGATACAAATACAGATATGAAAATGGTGACTGGGAAAGGTATATACAGCCGGTAACGGATGAAATATGCATGGAGCATGGTCTTAAGCCGCTGAAATTTGAAGAGAATAAAAAGAAAGGGCTCTCATATGCAGAATGGAATGAAAAGAAAAACGGAAGAATGAACTGGACACATGTGATAAGAGCAGACATTGACCTGGCATTAAAACATTCTGATACACTGCCGGAGTTCATGGAGCATATGAAGATTGCAGGATATTCAGTAAGAGCCGGAAAGTCAAAGAAGAAGAACGCGACTTATTTTACATACACATACACGGACGATGCCGGAAAAAAACACAGAAGAAGAAGCTATAACATGCCATCCGGATATTCTCCGGAGGATATAGCAAAACGCATAAAGCAGAAAAGCGGAAGCAGGATGTATGAAGAAATTGCTGAAAATCTTGAGAAAAAAGAGAAGCTTGCATCCATTGATGAAATATACAAAAACACGGGCACATACCGAAGGCTTTATCAGGCTGTAAGCTTTTACAGACTGCCTAATCCGTATGCAGTAACGAAAGGGGTAAGAAGAGACATTATGGCCATAGACAGGCTTCTCGATGAGTGCTCATACATTAAAAAGAACAGTTTAAAAACCATGAATAACATACAGGACCGGGAAAACAGGCTTGAAGAAATGATAAATTCACTTAAAAGGGAAAAGTGGAATAAAAAGGATGCTTCAGAGGCATTGGACAGTGGACAAAAAAAACAGCTTGACAGAAAAGAGCAGATAGAAAACGAATTGAAGAATCCTGATATCAGTGATGAAGCTTTTGAAGCCCTTCAGGATGAATATGAACAGCTCAAGGAATATCTGCCGGATGATGATATTTCAAAAAAAGATATGGAAAGACTTTCACAAGGGATAAAGGAACTTGGAAAAGAACTGCGCATGTTAAGAAGAATTAAAAAGACTGAACAGGAGTTTACCGGCAGAAAAACGAAAAAGGTTACCCACGTACCGGAATCCGGAACGTTTAACAAAAATATATAAAAATTTAAAGGAGAATGGAACATGAACGAAAAAATTTATCTGATGGAGATGCAGCACAGGACTGATGAACATGAGACGGACAGGATGATTGCATATCTGAAAAAGACTGCAGAGACTGAGATAAAGGAGGATGAAAAATAATGATGAAATATGAAATTTTTAAGGATGTTGTGGAAAATGCGGTACTTGACTATCTGCCACCAGAGTTTCAGAATTCAGAACTTCATTTGCAGCGCGTGAAAAAAGTGAATGGCATGGATTATGACGGACTTGTAGTAAGAAAAGAAGATACAAATGTGTGTCCCGTAATTAATCTGACACAGCTGTATGAGGACTACAAACTGTCAGAGGATATTGAACTTGTTACAAAAAATGCTGCAGACATTGTACTGCTTGCATATGATGAAGCACCGGAGAATGAATATCAGGATGTACTGGAGGAGGGATTCAGGCATAATATCATTTATGAAATTTCAAATACGAAAGCTAATGCTCAAAGACTGGCAGGGTGCCCGACAAGACAGCTGAACGACCTGACTGTTTCTTATAATATATGCCTGTCTGACCATGATGGACTGTCAAAAACGATTATGGTGAATAATGCAATTGCAGCTGCGCTTGGAATGTCAGAGACGGAACTTTTTGATACGGCAGAAAAAAATATGTCCCGACTTTTTGAAGTGAATGTAACCAACCTGTTTGATTATGTGTATGGCCAGCTTAAAGACAGGGGAATGAGCGATGAGCAGATTTCAGACTTATTAGGAGGGGATGTAAGCAGACTGTCTGACGGATATCCGTGGATCGTTCAGAATACTTCAAATAATGGTGCAACAGTATTGCTTAACACAGAGGTATTTAAGGAACTGTCCGACCAGGTGGAAGGAAATCTGATTATCATTCCTTCAAGCACGCATGAAGTGCTTGCCATGGATGCAAGGCTGGTGCCAGACTGTGATGACCTTTCGGCTTTCGTACAGCAGACAAACATGGATGTTGTCAGTCCGTCTGAAAGGCTCTCAAACCAGGTGTATATGTACGACAGGAAAGAGAACTCAATAGAAATGGTAACGCGTAATAAGCTTGATATTATTCCACAGGAATCAAGAAATATTTCTTATGAAAAAAATATAAAACCTGAAATCTAGCATTTATCCGAGGTGAAAGCCAATGAAGCTATATGAAGTTAAGGCGCTGGCTCATGAAACACAGTCGCGCATCAGACAAGACTTAAATGCCTGGAACGATTTTCTTGAACATGCATCACGTGTGTACAGGTACCGTTTCATGGATCAGATTCTCATATATGCACAGCGGCCTGATGCTGTTGCATGCGCTACAATGAACATATGGAACTCTAAAATGGGCTGCTGGATTAAGAAAGGCAACCGCGGCATTGCCCTTATTGATGAAAGCAACAGCAGAAAACTTAAGTATGTATGGGATGTAACCAGTGTTGTACCCAAAATGGGAGGACATCTGCCGAGACTGTGGATACGAAAACCATATCACACGGAAACGATACAGAATCGTCTGTTAAAAGTATATGGATTACAGCCGCAGACTGATAAATATGACACAAAGGAGCCATCTATAGAACATACAATGGATTATCTTGTGGAATATCTGGCTGATGAGTATGCAGCTGATATTGCACAAGAAAAGTATTCGTCTGAAAACAGTCCTTTAAGTGAACTTGATGAAGAAAAATACAAGATGGATGAGTACCGCAGAAACGTCAGGATTTTTTTCAGGTACGGCCTTAACCGGATGATAAAGGAAAGAATGGGCTTATCGACAGGCGATTTTCCTGATTATGATATGTCATTTATAAAAGATATGTCTGAAGGTGATTTCTGTGAGCTTTCCTCACGCATGACGGATGCAGCACAGCAGGCACTGCGTGAAGTTGGAATTGCAGTTTTAACCTATGACAGGGTGCATGGTATTGACAGGGACCCCAGTGTGGACTATAATGCTTTAAAGCGTAAAAGTACAGAGAGGGAGGATAAAACATATGGAACTCGAATACATCAAAGCAGGGGATTACGAGATACCGAACCTTATACCGAACAAGGAACCACAGGAGCCGCTGACGAAATTCGGACTTATGCACAGGACATGGCTCAAAAAGAATTACAGGGCGAAGTTCGATACGATGCTGATGTTCGGGGAACTTCAGGAACACTGCCTAAAGGTACAGAAGAGAGCACAGGACGAGATGGACAGAATCGTGCCGCAGATGAAAATAAAGGAAGGAGTGACAGAACAGCTGAAGATGCAGGACCAGCTGAAATGGATACGAATGATGAACAGCATCCTGAACAGGGCGGAAGAAATAGTGAGGGATACAGTGATCTACACTTTATAGAAAATGAAATTGTACCGGAATCCGGTACCGGTGAGGATGAGTATGTACCGGAATCCGGCACCGGACTGTATTTCATTCCAGAGCTGCCTACAGAGGATGAGCAGCGCATAAAGGTAGAAAAATACGGCTATCTGAATCCGCGGAAAGCTGATTATATACCTCATGACTATATTAAACAGGTCATGCTCCGTGGAACCGGCTTTGAAGGAGGCTTTGACAGAGTCGTACAGATTTTCCAGAATGAGATGGAGGCTGGTAAAAGAACATCACTTATCAAAAAGGAATACGGACTTGGCGGGGCGAGCTGGCCGGTTGACGGCATGGGGCTTCATGGATATGACACATATGGTTCTCAGGGCATACGTTTCCAGTGGCGTGATGAGCAGGGCGAAGCAGAAGGCACACTGTCATGGAGCAGCGTTGAACAGGAAATCGGAACCCTTATACTAACCGGTGAGTACAAAAGCCGTGACAGACAGAATAATGATATTATTACGGAAGCTGAGGAATCAGATAATATTTCTCAAACAACAGAAATGCAGGAGCAGTCCACGGATAAACATAAATCCGAGGCACCAGAGCAGCTCAGCTTTACAGACTTAATAAATATAGAGCCGGATAAGACGGAAAATGATACTCAGCCGGAGGCATTAGATGAAACAGAGGCTGAACAAAAGGATAATGCAGAACAACAGAATAATGAAGATTTTACCGAAAGAGCAGCTGATTACACTGCTCTTTTAGTTTTGGCAGAAGCGGATGCATCCACACTTACCAAGAGGCAGAAAGCACAGCGTAACATTTCAGCACTCAAAATTCTCAAGCAGATAGAAAATGAAAAACGTCCTGCAACAGCCGATGAGAGGACTATCATGTCCGCATATCTTGGATGGGGAGGAATACCGGAAATATTTGATGCTGAAAATGCTTCATGGTCAGAAGAATACGGCATATTGAAAAGCCTGCTGACAACCACTGAATATGACAGTGCAAGGGCGAGCACACTTAATGCACATTTTACTGATACAGCAGTCATAAATGCAATGTATGATGTACTCCACAACCTTGGCTTTACAAAGGGAAATATACTAGAACCATCCATGGGAATAGGTAATTTCTTCTCAGGGCTGCCGGCAGATATGAGTGCATCTAAACTATACGGAGTTGAGCTTGATCCTGTTACAGGAAGGATGGCGCAGCTTATATATCCTGATGCACACATTGAAGTGAATGGATATGAAAAGACAGATTTTCAGAATGATTTTTTTGATGTGGCAATAGGAAACGTGCCGTTCGGTCAGTACAAGGTACTGGATAAAGCCTACGACAAACACAATTTCTATATCCACGATTATTTCTTTGCTAAGACAATCGACAAGGTGCGTCCGGGCGGAGTGATAGCTTTTATTACAAGCAAGGGCACCTTGGACAAGGCTAATCCTTCAGTCAGAAGGTATATGGCCCAGAGGACGCAGCTGCTTGGAGCAATAAGACTTCCCAACAATGCGTTTAAAAATGCCGGAACATCTGTTACATCAGACATTATTTTTCTGAAGAAGAGGGATATGTACATAGATACGGATGAAGACTGGATACATCTCGGCACAGATGAAAACGGAATAGAGATGAACAGCTATTTCGTTAACAATCCGCACATGGTGCTTGGCAAAATGGAAATGGTAAGCGGTCCTCATGGAATGGAGAGTGCCTGCGTACCGGAATCCGGCACTTCACTGGCAGACCGGCTCAGACAGGCTGTACAGATGATACGCGGCGAAATTTCCATTGATGATACTGAAATATCTGATGAAGAGCTTGAGGATGAAAGCATACCTGCAGAGGCAGGAATTAAAAATTTCTCCTACTGTTCATTAAATGGAAAGATATATTACAGGGAAAACTCAATCATGCGACCACAGGACATTCCGGAAAAAACAGCTGAGCGCATGAAAGGCCTAATTGATGTACGGGACAGCGTGTCAGAGCTTATTGAATTACAGCTTGATGATGCGTCCGATGAAGAAATCAGGGCATCACAGGCAAGGCTCAACAGTGTTTACGACAGCTTCGTTAAAAAGTTCGGGTACTTAAATTCCAGGACAAACCAGACCGCATTCAGGGAAGACGCAGGCTACAGCCTTATATCATCACTAGAGGAGACTGATGATGACGGAAAGGTTGCTGGCAAAGCGGACATGTTTACCAAAAGAACCATCAGAAAGGCTGTCCCTGTTACACATGTGGATACATCTGTTGAGGCACTGTCAGTTTCGATGGGAGAAAAAGCAGCTGTTGACCTTGAATATATGGAAGGGCTTACTGGGAAAAGCCGGGAGAAAATAATAAGTGACCTTAAGGGCATTATTTTTAAGGTGCCGGAATCCGGTACCTGGCAGACTTCAGAGGAATATCTTTCCGGAAACATAAGAAAGAAACTGATTTCCGCAGAAAAAGCATTACAGGGGGATGCATCATATTCCGATAACGTGGAATATCTTAAGAAGGCAATGCCAAAACCTCTTACAGCATCAGAGATAGAAGTGAGGCTTGGGGCTACATGGATTAACGCAGAGTATATAGAGCAGTTCATGAAGGATGTGCTGCATACACCACAGAGACTGTTTTCAAGGGAGTGGGTGGCAGTAAAGTTTGCACCGATAAACTGTGAATGGAACATAAAAGGAAAGAATGCAGATTCATACAATCCACTTGTCACAGGCACATATGGAACCAGCAGAATTAATGCTTATCAGATACTTGAAAATACGCTGAACCTTAAGGATGTAAAAGTCTATGACAGGATACTTCAGCCTGACGGCAGCGAAAAGCGTGTAATAAACAGGGAACAGACAATGCTTGCATCGCAGAAACAGGATGCACTAAAGGAGGCGTTCAAGGACTGGATATTCAGCGATCCGGAAAGAAGGGAGGTGCTTGTAAAAAAATACAATGAGCTATTCAACTCATCAAGACCGAGAACGTATGATGGATCACATCTCAAGTTTCCGGGAATGACACCTGATGTGGAGCTGAAGCCTCACCAGCTGAATGCAGTAGCACATGTCATGTATGGAGACAATACGCTGCTTGCACACTGTGTGGGAGCGGGAAAGACCTTCGAGATGATTGCTTCTGCGATGGAATCGAAGAGGCTTGGCCTGTGCCACAAGTCGCTTTTTGTTGTTCCCAACCATCTGACAGAACAGTGGGCAGGGGATTTTCTGCGTCTGTATCCGGGGGCAAATATTCTTGCTGCAACTGAAAAGGATTTTGAACCGGCACGCAGAAAACGTTTCTGTGCACGGATTGCAACAGGTGATTATGATGCAGTTATCATAGGACACACCCAGTTTGCTAAAATACCATTGTCAGATGAAAGACAGAAGAGACTCATGCAGGAACAGATAGATGAGATTACAGAGTCGATAAGTGAGGCTAAGGCATCAAACGGCGAGCATTTTACTATAAAACAGATGGAAAAGACAAAGAAAAATCTGGAGGTAAGGCTTGCTAAACTTAATGATGCAGGCAGAAAGGATAATGCAGTTACATTTGAACAGCTTGGAGTTGACAGGCTGTTTGTTGATGAGAGCCAGGAATTTAAGAACCTGTTTCTGTTTACAAAAATGAGAAATGTTGCAGGAATATCACAGAATGATTCGCAGAAGGCATCGGACATGTACGGGAAATGCAGATATATTGATGAGATAACAGGCGGCCGCGGCATAACATTTGCTACCGGAACACCTATATCAAACTCCATGACTGAGCTTTATACCAATATGCGTTATCTGCAGGCGGGACGGTTAAAGGAGCTTGGCTTTGAGAATTTTGATGCATGGGCTTCAACATTTGGAGAGACACAGACAGCAATAGAGCTTGCTCCCGAGGGCACAGGATACCGAGCAAAGACAAGATTTGCAAAGTTTTTTAACCTGCCGGAGCTTATATCCCTTTTTAAAGAGAGTGCAGACATACAGACAGCTGACATGCTTAAACTTCCTGTACCTGAATGTGATTACGAGAATGTGGTCTTAAAGCCGAGTGAATTTCAGCAGGAGATAGTCAAATCTCTTGGGGACAGGGCGGAGAACATACGAAACGGCGGGGTTGATTCAAGCATCGACAATATGCTCAAGGTAACGAGCGATGGACGCAAATGTGCCATTGACCAGCGGCTCATAAATCCGGAGCTGCCTGACAATGAGAATTCAAAAGTGAATGCATGTGCTGCCAGGGCATATGACATATGGAAGGAGACAACAAAAGACAAATCAACGCAGCTTATTTTCTGTGATGCTTCAACACCGCGCAGTGACGGAGGTTTTGACGTGTACCATGCCATTAAGGACAAGCTGATTGCCAAGGGGGTTCCGGATAAGGAAATTGCCTTTATACATGATGCCAACACAAAAAACAGAAAGCTGAGCTGTTTTCAAAGGTAAGAAGCGGCCAGGTACGTTTTCTGTTAGGTTCAACAGCAAAGATGGGAGCCGGCACCAATGTGCAGACAAGGCTCATAGCACTCCACCACATAGACGTGCCGTGGAGACCGTCTGACATAGAACAGCAGGAAGGACGAATACTCCGCCAGGGCAACAGGAATGAGCGGGTGAAAATATTCAGGTATGTCACTGAAAATACCTTCGACTCGTACTCGTGGCAGCTTATCGAGAACAAGCAGAAGTTTATCGGGCAGATAATGACAAGCAAGTCTCCGGTACGTTCCTGCGACGATGTGGATGAAGCTGCACTGTCATATGCAGAGGTAAAGGCACTTGCCACTGGAAATCCATACATTAAGGAAAAAATGACACTCGATACAGAGGTTGCAAAGCTGAAGCTTCTGAAAGCAAATTTCAAAAGCCAGAAATACAGGCTTGAAGATGCAATCAATAAGGAGTACCCGGTCAGGATAGCAAAGCTTGAAGAAAAAATTGAAGGACTGAGGCAGGATATAATTACACGCGGTTCCGGGGAAATACTATCTGATGGTTTTGAAATCAGGATTAACGGTGTGACATATGATGACAAAAAGGAAGGCGGTGCAGCCCTTATAGCAGCTGCCAGGGAGTCAAAGACACCTGAGAGAACCATGATCGGGGATTATAACGGGTTTAAGCTGTATTCAAGGTTTGACGCGTTTTTCAATTTATATTACATACATATGCAGGGCAGGTGTGAACATACTATTGAAATGTCATCAGATCCTGCCGGAATGATTACAAGGCTTAACAACTGCATGGCTGGCTTTGAAAAACGTCTTTCTGATGTGCAGGATGCACTTGATGAAACACGAATAGAGCTTGAAACGGCAGAAAAAGAGGTTACAAAGAAATTTGACAAAGAAGACATTCTTTCAGAAAAACTGAAAAGACTGTCTTTTTTAAATGCCCAGCTCGATGCAGACAGAAAAGAAACACCACAAAATACCCCGCAAAACACACAGGCGCAGAGAAATGATATTAAAGAGAAATATATAAACATATGATGAGGGTGCCGGAATCCGGCACCATAAAAATATAAAGGTACCGGATTCCGGTACGCAGGAGGAAAACATGGAAAATATCAAACAGGAAAGCCTTGAAATGTTTATGTTAAAGAGAAAAATACTAAAGGAACTTGAACAAATGGATGAGAATGAAGATTTTATAATGCAGATAGGACTGGCAGGAAAGGAGAAAAATGAGTGATACAGTATATGTATTAGACCAGGTTGGCATACGTCTGGTGAAGGAAAAAACACTTATATCTGATACACAGCTTAAAAGACCGGAACAGGTTGTAGGATTTGTATCAGACATATTAAGGGAATACGACCGTGAAGTCATGTGCGTCATATGTCTTAATGCAAAGCTTAATCCGGTAAACATGTGCATATGCTCAATGGGTGCAGTCGACAAAGCTATTGCATCACCCAGGGAAATAATGAAGACGGCAATACTGTCAAATGCCAATGGCTTTATAATCCTTCACAACCATCCAGGCGGCTCATCACAGCCTTCGCTTGAGGATATACACGTGACAGATGTTATGTCAAAGGCAGGTGAGCTTCTTGGCATTCCACTGTATGACCACATAATTGCAGCGGCAGGAAGTGATGAGATTTATTCTTTTTACGAGAAAGGCTCAATGCCCCAGTCGCAGCTTAAATATGCGGACAAAGTCGCTGATATTAATCTGAGAAGTGACAGAACAGAGCCAAACGAAATAAGGAAACAGCTGAAATTACATCAAAGAAAAATATGAGAGGTGCAAGGCATATGGAAAATATTTCATGTGCCTTTAAAGGTGCCAGATTCCGGTACCTGAAGGAGAGGTGATAAAAATGGAAAATGACAAGGCAATTAACTGCCTGATGGAGCTCCTGAAGGGTGAAAACTTCATGAGTGCAGATTATACAAATATTGCACTGCAGAATGGAACGAATTTAAATGTTTTAAGGGAAATTTACCTGTGTGCCTGTGACAAGATATCCGTCAAGGATGTTCAGGAGGTAATTGATAACAGAAAAACTGATGTTGCAGGCTATCTGAGAAAAATAAGATATCAGAAAGCATGCGGTGTGATTATAGGCAAAGGCAACAATACACTTAAGGATATGTCAAAGCTTGCGGATGCAGTACAGGCAAAGATTAATACGCTGGGTGAGAGCATTATGACAGTAGAAAAGAAAACAGGTGAGCTCAGCGACATGTTTGTCGACATAAAGCCGCCACAGGGAGCGGTGACCATGCCGTATGCAGGAGTACAGCAAACGGCCGCAGCTGACGTAAAGCGTGAAGATGAAAAAACAGCATCATTTAAACGCAAGAGACTTAACCGCAGACAGAAAAATGACATAGCGGAATATATAAGTCTGCTTAAAGAAGAAGGATATAAGTCAGAGCAGATAAGCTATGTGCTAAGCCTGGCTGAGGAGGGGGTTACACCGGCAGAGATGGAGGAATTCATACACCCTGGTATTTCCGTCGATATGATGAAAAAAATAAGGCGCATGAAGAAAAAGAACAGAAACAAGGACGTGGAGGAAAGCTAAATGGATACGGACAGAGAATTTGAACATATGATGATGAGTGTCAGAAACAGTTCCGGCAGTATTACGCAGATGGTATATGCAGCAAACATGCTGCAGATCAAACTTGTTCAGTTTGTGGCAAGGCTGGCATATAAAGGCTATCTTTCAGTAAAATCCAGGGACGACCTGGCCGCGTTCGCAAAGCTGTCAGAAGGAAAATACACGATATACAGCATACCGGTTTCCACAGAGCATGTAAATGATTTAAAACAGCTCGAAGCCCTTAAGCTTAAGCTGCAGAGCGTATCAGGAAAAGACGAAAAGAAGCAGATACAGAATGACATCGGTATTCTAAAAGCGCGCATAGATGCTGATTCGCCGGTTGAACAGCTTAAGGAAAAAGGATTAAAGCAATGCTGCGTACTGCCCAAGTTAGATGGCGAAAGCGGAACAATACAGATTGCAGTAATGAATAAGGATGACCAGATATTCAAGTCATGGTTTGCATCGCATATAAGGGTGCAGATGTCAGGTGGACAAAAGGAAATTACTGATCTGAAAAATTTCACGGAAGGAAATTATACAATTTTTAATCTTCCGTTTGAGGGAAAAGAACTGGAGGATGCCTGTCGTGACTTTAATGCACTGAAAATGAATTATTCTATTCTTCCAGACCTTAAGGTAGGAAATGACAACAGCCAGATAGCAGTTGCAAACGCAGACAGAAACAAGTTTGGAATATGGATAAAAATGTACCGGGAGGACATGCTGAAACAGGAAAAACAGCCCGGAAACATATATGAAATGGATAATGAATCATATATGGACACGGCAGCGGTAAATGAAGATGAATATATAAACAATGCTTCTTTGGAATATCAGAAAGTAAACAGTGAATTTGAGGAGCATGAAGTGCCAGGACCTAAAGTAAATGTAATGCAGAAGGACGACAGTGAGGAGTTCGCAAGACTTAAGAAAGACGGCAACTATGAAATGGTCACGATAAACAGGGAGACGCTGGTTGATAACATGGCTTTTTCGTCTGTATCAAAAAAGATGCGTGAAAAAGGGTATTTTGTATCACGTATCCCGGGCACATACGGAGAAAACGAAAAGCATCTCATACTTCCGGCTGAAAATGTATTTGTGGCAGATGAGGGCAGAACCTATGTGGGATTTATTCCCAAAAACAAGCCCTCGATGGTTGCAGAGAATGGAAATGTAAAAACTGCAAGCTATGAGAATATTCATAAGCAGTATGAGAATGTCACAAGGAACATGGCATATGCAAAGAATCTCAGACCGAAAGCTCCAAGTGTGAATAACAGTAAGGTATTAAACCCGAAGGTATAATATTTTAATCCAAGGTACCGGAATCCGGCACCTTGGATTTATTGGAGGAAATATGGCAAATTACGGAACAAGATATGTAAAGAAGAAAACACCATGGGCAGCATTTGCTTTCCTGCTTTTGTTTTTCCTACTGCTTGGATATATAATATCGGGTCTTTATGTGGCGCCTGCAGACCTTAAAGGAGACTATAATGCACAGATGCTGTGGGCGGTCACACATTTTTTTAAGATTGCAAACTCAAAGACTCCAGCATGGGTAGGGATTGGCTTTATAGGCTGGTTTTTCTTTGTTAATTATTACATGATCCATTACAGGAACTTCCACAGCGAGATGGAGCATGGTGACGAAGACTGGCTTGACCCGGAAACAGCGAGCAGGGAGCTGGCAGATAAAGATGATGATAAGAACAACAGGATAGTATCGGAAAATGTAAAGGTGAGCATGAAAGGCAGACTTTCAAACAATAACATGCTTGTTGTCGGTGCTTCAGGTTCGTTTAAGACAACATCCATAATGCACCAGAATATGCTTCAGTTTGGAGCTAACCATGTCATTCTGGATGTTAAAGGAGATACACAACGAAAACTGGGAAGAGCTTATGAAAAAGCCGGATACAAAATATTGTCTTTGAATTTCAAAAATCCTGAAAAGTCAGACCGGTTTAATCCGTTTACATGGATTCAGACAGAGTCAGATATGTTAAGAATTATAAAAAGCTGGCATGATGCAGTTCGACCAATTGAGGGCAATACAGCTGCAGATCCTTTCTGGGATGATGCTGTTGACCTTAAGATGCAGTCAGTATTTTATTATGCATGGCTTGATGCGAAAGACCATGGCAGAACAGCTACATTTAATGATGTCATGAGTTTACTGGCTCTTGAAAATGAGGTGGTTATCGATGAAATGACCGGAGAAGAGACAAACAGGCTGTCACTGCTCATGAGAGCAAAAGAGAGGGAAAAAGGAGCTGATTATCCACCTGTGCGTGCGTACCGGAAATTTCAGGGCAAAGCGGCTGAAACGGAAGGCTCTGTGTCACTTATGATCTCTGCAATGTTAAATATCTGTGAGACAGCAGAGGTTAAACGTATCTTTTCCGGCAATGATATTGATATCCGTGAGATTGGACTGGGAGCAAACTATGATAGAAAAACTCCGGTAGTACTGTTTCTTGTCATGCCGGATAACGTTAATACATACACATGGATAATTTCCATGTTTTACACACAGCTTTTTGATGTGCTTGTCAGGGTATCAGATGATGAGATAAAAGCACCACTGCCATTTGAAGTACAGGTCTGGATGGATGAGTTTTATGCCGGTGCCCGTCCGGCTGATACTGAAAAACTGCTTGGAGTAATACGAAGCCGTAATATCAGTGCTGTAATAATGCTGCAATCAATAGCACAGGCAAAGGCAATTTTCCCTAATGAAAAATGGGAAATTTTAATGGATAACCTTGCAACGGCAGTATATCTCGGCTCAGGACCATTTGCAAAAAGCACACATGAATTTATATCAGAAATGCTTCAGTCTGCAACGGCAGATAAAAGGGATGATCGTCTGTCTTATGGAATGAACCAGTCATCGGATCTATCGTATTCAAAAGTAGAAATGAAACTTATGACTCCGGGACAGGTTAAGAGAATGCCACCGACTGAATGTATAGTGTTTTTTGAGTCGAGACCGCCGATATATGATACCAAGGCAATACCTTTTGATAAGCCGGAATACGGTTTTACGGCAGCTGACTGGCTGAAAGACAGATACAGTGCTGCTATGGCACTTGGTGACTACGAACATCCGGTGCGTACCATATATGATGCAAAGAATTTCAAGTATATAACCCTTTCCAGGGACAAATGTCTGGATTTCGTTACAGACAGGGAAGAAATTGAACGGCTGAAGGTCATGGCAAAGACTGACAGAACCATATATTCATGCGAGGTTGATGAGCGTGACCTTTTATACCTGTCATTTGATTCAGCCAGAAAAAGGTCTGTTGATGAGATAGCAGAGCTATACAGACAGGCCGTAAAAGAGTCAGAGGAGGAAGTGGAGCAGATAAAAGGCCTTGCACTTCTTCATGATGTTGATACGGAAGAATTTATTGACAGGGCTGAAGAAACAGACAAGACGGGATGGACAGGAGATACATTTGCAGACCTGTGTGGCAGATACTGGGATAAACTGAAGGAAATAGAAAAAGAAATAATTTCAAATGCAATGGATGACGGCCTGAATGAAGAGCAGATGATAAATATTTTTCTTGCACCGACAGATGACATGGACAATTTAAGAAGGGCTTATGTACTTGATAATAAAAGGAATGGAGATGACAGATAATGAACATAAAGGCTAATATGAGGGTGGATTTTGATTCGATTAAGAATACATCTACAGTTGCTACCGGATGGGTAGAAATAGAAGGGATTTTTAAATTTCCGGTCTCAGTCAGAAAATGGCTTGACGATAAGTCCGGTAAAGAAATGATGTTTGTATCTTATCCTCAGAGAAAAGATGGAGACAGGTATTCAGGGGTGGTATATCCGCATGACAGGGAGGTTAGGAATGAGATAGACAAAGTGGTACTTGATGCCACAAAAGAAAAGCTTTTTGCAGAAAGTGTACCGGATGTAAATATAGATGATGTGAGAATTACGCCGCTTAACCAGAAAACAGGCTCTGTAGTGCAGAAACTAGGCATTGCATCGGTCAAAATGTATGGAATGACGGTTAACGGCATAGTAATAAAGGAAGGCAGAAAGGGACGGTTTGTACAGATGCCCCAGTATCAGACACAGGGGCAGTACAGGGATACCGTGTATGGTGTTACAGCTGCGATACAGCGGAAAATAGAGGAAAGGGTGTTATTGGAATATGATAAAATCATTAGGGCACAGGAAGAGGTGAATATGCAGGAAGTGCAGGAGACTAAGATTAATCAGGAGATAGAGCTGACAGATGAATACAGGCGACAGGTAAGTGCAATCTATGATTATGAGAACAGAAATAATATTCCTGAAAATGACCGTATGACAAAATGGTATGATGAAATGAATGCAGCCGTTGCAAAACCCTGGTATAAAGAAAATGACACCGGCAGAGTGCCTATAAGTGAATCCACTATTGCCGCCCGTTATGCAGAAATTTCAGGGGAACAACAGACAGTCGGGAATACGCAGGCGATTCGGGAAGAACAGAAGAAAGCCGAAGATGCTGAAAAAAAGACTGTCAATGCAGTCATTACATTCACTGTTGCAGAGAGCAGCGAGTTCCACAGCATGGGCACTTACATTGACAATATTTCCACTATTGAGGAAGCAATAGAGAAATTTAATCAGATTGACCCGGCAAGACTTCACGGAATCCCTGCGATTGGAATTAATTACCATGTTGAGGGAACGGACAGTATTGAAGATGAGCAGGCAGATATTGTAATGGGAAAAATAATAGATGTGCCATCACTGAATGCTTATCCGGCCTTGAGGGATAATGAGACTGTAAAGGCAGCCGTTGAAAAGCTTATTGAAGCGTATCCTGAAAGCCTGGTTTTAAGTCCGACTGAAGATGAAGTAATGCAGACTTTAAATATGGCAGGAGTTGCTGCTGACAGAAAACGCCTGGATGGGATATATTCAGGAACTGAAGACAGGGAAGAATATATACAATACCTTAAGAGCCTTCGTGAAGATTACGCTAAAAATGATACAGATGAAATTAAAATGTCATATCTTGACAAGGCAATTACATATGTAGGTCAGATACGCAAGCCCAAAATAAGTCAGGATGAAAACAAAGGCATTGATGGAGCGGAAGATGCCGCTGAAATACAGGAAGATGAAGAACCCATTTATAGCAGTGCGGACGTTATTACATTGATGCCTAATTTCTTTGCTGAGAAAAACAGGGATGGTGTACGTTTTGCAATTAAAAACACAAAACTGAATATTGATAATCCCATTATAGTCGGTAAATATATAAGGGCGCAGTGTTTTACGGTTGAAAATGGAAACGACAAGGTATTTGCACGTTTTCAGAACGAGCTGAACGGCATGGAGCACATGAGAACCGGTCCTCTGCTTATCCGTCAGCAGATAGTCATGCAGGTATTCAAGGACGGAGTTCCACAGCCACCATATCTGTATGCATCTTATAAATCTGATAATGTGACAGAGGCGATTGAACATTATAATGAGTGCAAGGGCTGGTGGACGGATCTGACGGGCCAGACAACTGCAGAGATATTCCAAAGGGCAAAAACCATGGAAAATAAACAGAATGTAAAACAGAATAAACCGAGGCTTTAGAATTTATAAGGTGCAGGATGAAACAGTCCTGCACCTTATTTTTGTGCAAAAAATACAATTTGACTAAAATATATCAAAATGCAAGGCACAAAACAATTGACAAAATACACAAATAGACAAATAAACTTTTTTTAGATTATTTTTGAATTGACTTTATAAGTCACAAATTATATAATGTAAGAAAAAATACAGGAGGGTACAAAGCTATGCTTGTATATAAAATAGATGTGCTTGGTACGCTTAAGGAAAGCGGCTATAACTCTACACGTATATTAAAAGAAAACCTAATTAGCCAGTCAGCGGTACAAAAAATCCGCAAAAATGAAATGGTAGGGATTAAGACGATTGAAAAATTATGTAAGTTACTGGATATGCAACCGGGAAATATCATTAAATATGTAGAGAATAAATAAACCAAAAAAGATTTAAAAGAGTATTGACAATAAACGATAAAAGGTTTATTATAATTACAGAACAAAGAAATGCAAAGCCAAGAAAGGGGAACAACATGAAAAAGTTTGAAGTCGGCAAATATTACAAACCAGCCACAATGCCAAGTATTGATGCGCTGAAGTGCATTAAGGTAACGAATTGTTACGTTTGGTTTTACGACGATGAAAAAGAGTGCGAGGTGAAAGCCAAGAAAGGAGAGGGAACTCACTTTAACGGCAATGACGTAGAAAAGTGGGAGGAGGTTAAGATATACGGATATTTGATAAGAGCTATTGATGATTAGAAAGCCAAGAAAGGAGAATAACATATGAAGATCAAAGGAATCGGAACAATCAGCAAAGAAAAAGCTATGGAAATTTTAACGAGAGAAGGACGGAAAGCCGTAAGAGACGGAGAAATCACAACGGAAGAACTAGCGAAAATGTACAAGCTCCAAAAGGTTAAAGAGGCTTGCACAATCGGTACTTGTACCGACAGCTTCAACAACTCTTATAAGTGGGTGCCGGATGAGCTAAAAGAAGAGCTAACACCGGAGCAATTAGGAGCTTTAACAGAAGCATTTTATAAATGTTATGGAGCCGGTAAAAACGATAAAAGAGGGGATTAAAACCCCTCTTTTTTAATGCTCGAAAAGCATTATTTAAAATATTATTTTTTCAATCCGTAGCTGTTCGGAATTGGTAAACAGCACCTTTTACAAGTCCGCTCCACTTGTAAAGACATTCTTATTTTATCACAGTTTGACACAATAGCAAGTGTTTTAAGAAGTTCCAAGGAAAAGCTTCGGAGACTGAGGGCAGCGTTTCGCTTATGATATCTGCAGTTCTATGCAGATGCGCGCCCGGCAGATACAGAGAAGCTGCTTGGAGTAATACGAAGTAAAAATATCAGCATGGTGCTAAATAAACCGGGGCTTTAGAATTTATAAGGTGCAGGGTGAAACAGTCCTGCACCTTATTTTTGTGCAAAATATACAATAATTACTCTTTATATGTTTGTGATCACAGTGCATGATGGGAACATAACTGTGTAATCTGCATACATCCATTAGAGTGTGACATTTACCGGATGCCGTGGAATTATGATGATATTTTATTTTTGTAAATTATGAAATATACCAAACAGATAATATTGTATAGTCTGCATATAGGAATACTATGAGGTTTAAGGTATACTTCTAACACAAAAATGCAAAGGAGGCGCCAAAACCATGGGAAGAATATTCAGACAGCTGACAATAACCGACCGCCGTAAAATTGAGAAGATGTATCTCAGTGGGGAAAAGGCGAAGGATATGGCTGATACGCTGAGGGTGAATGTCAGCACGATATACAGGGAGCTGAAGCGTGGAAGATACATGCACAGGAATTCTGACTGGACAGAGACAGAAAGGTACAGTGCAGACATAGCAGAAGAAAAATACCAGGAAAACCTTAAGGCAAAAGGACCTGTCCTTAAGATAGGCAAAGACATTGAACTTGCCAATTATATTGAAGAGAAGATAGCAGATGATGGATATAGTCCGGAAGCAGCGCTTTTGGATATAAAAAGGAAAAACCTTAATTTCAGCGTGACTATAACAAAGCAGACCTTGTACAAGTACATATATGACGGCATATTCATGAGGGTGACAGCAGACAATCTGGCAATAAAGAGGAAAAGAAAAAGCTACCATAAGATACACAGAAAAGCAAAGAGAGCCGCTGCAGGAACAAGCATTGAACATAGACCGGTTGATATCGATACGCGTGAGGAATTCGGACATTGGGAGATGGACTCTGTTATGGGACAGCAGGGAAAGTCAAAGAATGCACTTGTTGTATTGACTGAGCGTAAAACGAGGTATGAGAAGATATTCAAGGTAAAGGATCACACAGCTGCATCAGTGGTGAAGTGTATAAACAGCCTTGAACGCAAGTGGGGCAGGCTTTTCTCTGATATATTTAAAACAATAACAGTAGACAATGGAACTGAATTTGCCGACTGCGAGGGAATTGAGAAAAAAGATAAAAAAGGAAAGAAACGTACAGAAGTTTATTACTGCCATCCTTATTGCAGTGCTGAGCGAGGCTCAAACGAGAATCAGAACAGGATGATAAGGAGGCACATACCAAAGGGAACGAACTTTGACAGAAAGACTAAAAAAGACATACAGAAGGTAGAGGACTGGCTTAATAATTATCCGAGACCAATGTTTGGCGGAAGGTCATCACAGGAGCTGTATGAGGAAGAAATGAGACTTATCATTTAACCACGGAGAATTAAATATCAATAAAAAAATCCGGCTGTTACAGGCGGATTAGGAGTCGTGGGACAAAAACAAATATGGTGTATATGAAAGTGCATATTTGGGATAATCAAAGTTCTTTAGGGTTTGCCAATCTATTTTAGGGTTTGTCGATAGGG